>Ga0209755_10001598_pt1 | contig 34380 bp, 26 predicted proteins | sample TergutCo191P1_FD_187301 | JGI IMG/M metagenome (GOLD analysis project Ga0209755, IMG submission 187301) | Cornitermes sp. P1 segment gut microbial communities from Petit-Saut dam, French Guiana - Co191P1 (SPAdes) (version 2) | ecosystem: Host-associated > Arthropoda: Insects > Digestive system... | reverse complement strand
GGTGCCATACCCGTTCCCATCCCGAACACGGAAGTCAAGACCCCCTGCGCCGATGGTACTGCCCCGCGAAGGGGCGGGAGAGTAGGATGCCGCCGGGCTTTTTCTTTGTATTCGTATGTAAGCAACTATTGCGATCCTTTTTTCACGCAAACCGTTGATTTTGCCGTGAAAATGCCCATACTTAATAGTAAGGGCTTTCACGCAAACCGTTGATTTTGCCGTGAAAATGCCCATACTTAATAGTAAGGGCTTTGTATTTATGTGAAGCACCTGTATTCCAAGGATGGAGAGACAGACAGATGAAACGGATTTTTTTGGCTTTGCTTGTAACTCTGCTGGTGGCTGGTGTCTGTATGGCACAGACTGTATGGGAGCAGCAGGGGATGGCAAGTCAGGTAATGCAGACGGGGGGTATGAGTGCCGCCCATCCCAGTCTTCCGATTGGTTCAAATGTCAGGGTAATCAATACTGCCACAAATGATGAAATAGAAGTTACCATAACTGGAAGGATAGTACCAGCGGTTGATCGTATCATAGACCTTTCTCCTGTTGCGGCGCAGGCACTAGGCATTAGTGGTAGTGGGCATGTTATGGTAACAACTGCCAGCCCGCCGCTTCCACAGCCTATTCCTCCGCCTTTGCAAGAGCCTCCCGTGTTTGTTTTTGTTGCTGAGCCTGAACCGATTATCATTGCCGTCTCAGAGCCCGTTATCGCTACCTTGCCAGAGCCTGTCGTGGCTGCACAGGAACCTATTCCTCCCCAGCCTGTGATGGATTTTCCGTTGCCACAGCAACCGATAACTATTACGATTCATAACTATATTGTTGTTCCAGATAATACGCCAGCAGAACGTAGGGAACGTCCTATGCGGCAGCACAGGGGTCCAAGGGCGGCGGTGCCGCTGCCCCCTGATTTTCAACCGCTAATTGAGCCAGTGCTGTTAGTTGATATGTTTGAGGAAGATACAGTACTGTATGAGCCTCCTCATGAGCTGATATCATGGAGTTTTGAACCTCTAATAGACGGCGTTACGCTTATACCAGGTTTGCCAGATCCGCACACTGACAAAATGTACCGTCTTCAGGTAGGGGCTTATTCTGGGACAGGTAGTGCTTCTATTACCATGAGAGCCGTGGAATCTGCTGGGTTCATTGCCGTGCAGGAGCGATACGGTAACCTGTTTAGGGTGTTTGTCGATGAGATTCCTTCCCGAAATGTACAGTCTGCGGTTCAGCGCCTGGCTGCTTTGGGCTTTACACAAATTTGGGTCAGGGAGTAGATGATACGGGTACGGAAATATGCGGTTGCATGTTCGAGCCTCTTGAACAAATGCTCCTTTGCCGCTATACTTAAAGTTAGGATAAAATCAACGGTTTTTAAGGGGGATTTATGACCGACTCTAACCAATTAGTTACTTTTCATCTGGGTGAGGAGTTGTACGGTATTGATATAATGGATGTCAAGGAGATAGTCCGGGTTCAGGCAATACGGGCTATTCCCAACGCCCCCACTTATGTGGAAGGAATTTTCAACCTGCGAAGCGAGATAGTTCCCATTATAAACCTGCACAGACGCTTTCACCTAAAGAAACTGGTAAGTTCGGATGAAGATGAAGAACTACTCGCCAGTTTTGTCATCATTGACCTTGACGGGATGAAGCTGGGGATTATAATAGATCGCATCTCAAGGGTTATCACTGTCGAGCAGGATGAAATACAGCCGCCGCCGCAGATGATAACTGGGATAGGTGCGGAATACATACGGGGTGTGGTACGCCATGAAAAAGGCTATCTTATCATCCTGGATGTTCGTAATCTGTTTAACCCCAAAGAACTCCAGAAAATATCTGAGTTGAGGCGTTGACAGGTAGCCCAGCCGTAAGTCGTAGTATCTTGACTTACGGTGCGGCTGCTAATTGTAGGTTCCAGGTATCACCATGAAGATAGAAGTCCACTTGCCTACTATCAACAGAAGGGAAATGGGTGCCGTTCTTACGGCGATGGTGGAAGATAAGGTTGGTCCCGGTGAATATTCCCGCGTTCTAATGCAGACTGCGAAGGAACATCTTTGCTTTGACTTTGCTCTTGTTCTTCGCAGCCCCGCCACGGCCCTATATCTTGCGCTTAGGGCTCTCGGTCTTGAAGACGGCGATGGCGTGTTGGTTTCGGCCCTCTCTCCTCATTATTATTCGCAGGTGCTTGCAGATTTGCGATTGGTTCCGCTCTACTGCGACGTGTCGTCGTTTTCTTTCCCGTGTATAAGTTTGGAAAGCGTGGAAAAGGCGATATCTGCAAAATCTGCGGACGTTAAGCCAGGTTGTATAATTTTGCACCATACCCTGGGATTTATGCCAGATACCGCTTCTATCGCCACTCTGGGTATACCCATTATAGAGGATATTTCCCAAAGCTATAGCCCGGCGGTCAAGGATACCGTGGATGAAAAGTCTGCGCAAAAAAGGCCCGATGATAGTGTTGAGCCATCTGCAAGGGAAATAGCCCACGGTATTTTCACGATTTTGGGGCTTGAAGAACGGGACATGCTTACCTCTGGTGGTGGGGCACTTCTTTTTGCCATGAGCAGAAGGGATGCTTCGGCACTTCGCGGCTATTCAAGTCTTCCGCCTGAGTACTGTTTGCCGGATATCAACGCTGCCCTGGCAAGTGTTCAGTTCAAGGAAACGGAACGTAACATGGAACGGCGTAAGGAAATCGCCCGTGTCTATACCCAGGCAAGTCTTCGCACCAAGCATAAGCGCTTTGTTTCTCTTGACGGATTTGAATATAACGACTATGCTTTCCCCCTGGTGCTGGAAACTAGCATGAAGGATGTTACGGCTTATGCGCGTAAGAAGGAAATTATCGTGGAAAACGCCTTCGCCCGTAGCTTGGCTGGAATGGGTACGGTCGATTCGGTTCTATGTCCGACAAGCTACTCGTTGTCATTGCGAACCGTATTGTTTCCCATATACCCAAGGCTTCGCTCTGCGGAAACGGAACGGGTTTCTAAGCTGATAATGACCCTTCCGTAAAAAGAGAGGCGGCGGATGGCAGGGAATGGACCTGGATTACTTAAAGCAATTCTGTTTGTCAATCTGCACAAGAAAAATGCTGGTGCCGTTGCGGATGAGATACGAAAGGAACTTGAAGACCAAGGAAGCAATGTAACAATATTTTCATTTGATGGCCATCCTGGTTCCTTTCCAGATGGTACCTGGGATATAGCTTTTAGCCTTGGCGGCGATGGCACGGTGCTGTATGCCGCAAGAATGCTGGCCCCGACCGCAACGCCGATACTTCCCGTTCATCTCGGTACCCTGGGTTTTCTTGCCAGCGTGGAAATGCACGAATGGCCTACGGTTTACCAGCAGTGGCTGGCTGGAATCGCTCGACTGTCACGGAGATGCATGTTCGAGATTTCGGTGGAAAGGAAAGGGCATTCCGTTTATAGAAACATTTGCTTGAATGATGTCGTTGTTTCCTCCCTGGGAATTGCCAAGCTTATATATCTAGGGGTCAGTACGGAAACTGCCCCTGGCGAATCCGCTGATCTTGGTTGTTACCGTGCCGATGGCCTGGTCGTTGCCACGCCGACTGGTTCCACCGCATACTCGATGGCGGCTGGTGGCCCGATTATAGATCCCGAAATGGAAGCTCGCATTATCAGTCCGATTTGCCCTTTCAGCCTTTCGAATCGACCGTTGGTGCTGCCCTCTCGGCAAACCCTGTACGTAACCGTCGAAAGGGAACAGAAAAGCGGTGTGTTGCTGACCGTTGACGGGCAGGATACTTTTTCTCTGGAAGGTGGCGACACGGTTATCATAAGTCACTTTCCCCATTATGCTTTACTCGTAACTGCGGGAAGCTCCGCCTACTATTTGGCGTTGCGGAAAAAGCTTGCCTGGCACATGGAAAACGGATCATTAGGAATGACTTTCGGAGGCGGCGATGCTTGAGGAACTTAGCATAAGAAATTACGCGCTGATTGATTCTATTTCGTTGTCCTTTCGCCCTGGTTTTAACGTGCTTTCTGGTGAGACGGGGGCGGGCAAATCTATAATCGTCGGATCCCTCAGTTTCCTTATGGGTGGAAAGGCCGAGGTGGATCTTATACGTTCCGGTAGCGACGAGGCAAGTATTTCCGCGCTTGTTTCGATTCGCAGGGGTAACGCCGATGTAACGGAATGGCTAAAAAGCCGTGATATTGACTGTGACGATGACACGATCATCATTCGGCGGAATATAAAGTCTTCTGGCAGGAGTTCCATTTTCATACAAAACACGCCAGTTACGCGGGGGGATCTTTCCGCCTTTATGTCGTTGCTTTTTGATCTTCATGGCCAGCACGATCACGGGTCCCTTCTGCGAAAGGAAAACCACCGGCTTTACCTGGATCGTTTTGCCGATATCGAGGATGAGGTGGCGGCCTATGGTAAACTTTTCGCGGAACTTGCCGAGAAACGCAAAACTCTGGAGGCTTCGTTGCATTCCGAGCGTGACCGAGAGGCGCGGCTGGAACTTTTGCGCTATGCGGTGGATGAAATCAACGCTGCGGCTCCCAAGGGTGGGGAACTGCGCGAGCTTGAGAACGAGGCCCAGATGCTCGGGGACTTTGAGAAACTCGCAAGCCATGTGAATATTGCCGCAGATTCTCTGTACGAAGGCGAGGAATCCATGCTTAGCTTGATTCGCCATGCGCGAAGTGCCCTTGACTCTGCGGCTTCTATCGATTCGACGCTTGCGGATCTTGGCAAGCGGCTTGATGACATATACTACGAGGTAGAGGATATTACCACCGAATTTCGCTCCTATTGCGAGGGGTTAAGCTATGATCCGGAACGCCAGCGGATTGTCGATGAACGGCTTGCCCTTTTGTACAGGCTAAGGAAGAAATACGGGGAACCATTGGCGAAGACCAGCCCAGGGGAAACCTTGGAACCGATACTTGCCTACCGTGTGGCCGCCGAGGCGGAAATCGAGGCGCTTACTGGTAACGAGGAAAACCGTGAAAAATTGAAAAACGAGATATCGGTTTTGGAAAAGGAAATAACCGCTAGGGCCGCCGCACTGCGCCAAAAACGTAAGACCGCAGCCGTGTCTTTGGACAATCGAATCACTGGCATACTTAAAAATCTGGGTATGGCCAACGCTCGTTTTTCTCCAGCGGTAACGGCAAAAACCCGCGAAGGCACGCCCGTCTATGGTCCATGGGGTGCGGATGAGGTCGAATTCCTTATATCGGCCAACTCTGGCGAGCCGCTTAAGGACCTTTCCCGTGTGGCATCGGGTGGGGAGCTTTCCCGCATCATGCTGGCGATAAAGTCCGCCTTCCATACGACTGTAGGGGCCAGTACGGAAGATAATCCTATTGACAGCATCGATAGCATAGAAACCATGATTTTTGACGAAATTGATGCAGGCATTGGTGGCAGCATCGCGCTTGCCGTTGGTGAGTATCTTGAAAAAATCGGAAAAACAAGGCAAATTTTTTGTGTGACCCATCTTGCAAGTATAGCGGTGCGCGCAGGTAACCACTTTAAAGTGGAAAAACGAACAGAGGGGGGCAGGACTTTTACAAATGTGATCCCCCTGAACGAACAGGAACGAAGAAAGGAGATTGCCAGGATGCTGGCGGGAGACACGGGCGAGATTGCACTTGCCCATGCCGACGATTTAATCTCCAAATATGGAAATAAGGAGATGTCTGATGGCGACAAAAACAACTGGTGGCAATAATAGTGCAAGGTACCATGCTCACGCAAAACCATACGTTGATATGATAGAGGCGATACTCAAGGAAGAAAAGGCAATCCTTGCGTCCATCGAACCTGACGACGAGTCCGACGCGGCTTCAAAAAAAATGATCTTGGCCGACGAAATGCTAAATCTTGTTTCCAACTATGTAGCCATGAACGGTATTTCCAAGGCCCTATTGAAGGCTAAGGATGAGGATGCGCTGAACAACGCAAAAAAATACTTGTACAAAAGCATTATCTATCTTGAGGAGGTTGTGACCAGCTATATTGATGCCGCGTTTTCCGAATATAAGGATCGCCTTGAGGCAATAGAATCGATAAGCCCCGCCTGGCGTTACTTCCTGGTGCGAAAGATGGGCCTTTCCATCGACCTTGTGACAAATGGCTATGCCGACAATACCAAATGGAGATGGACATTTGTTGAACTGAAAGGCCGTTTTGCAACTGTGGCAAAAAATATGCTCAATATGGACAAAATCATTTCCAACACCGATCCCCGTTCCCCGCATTACGAACCCACGCTTTATCACCTAAGGCTGGTAAGGAAGCTTCTTGCCTTGGCGGCGGAGCGACACCGTGAGAAATACGAGCTTTCCACCAAAAGTATCGAGGATTTTCAAAGAAGTCTTACTTTTCTTTCGGCGTTAAGGCGACTAAATATGCTAACTGGTGCCAGGGACGAGGCTGAGACCATAAAGAAGAAAATGGATATCTGGAACAGCAAGTTGACGGCTGATATCTCCAAACTTAAGGCAGAGGAAAAGGGGCAGCAGCAGTTCAGGAAATAGTTTCCCTGAACTGCCCAGCCTAATCCTAGTTCAGCAGAGCCGCATTTGCGTGGTTATTCCAGCGTAGGGCAATATCCGCAGGGCTTTCCTCGGATATATTCCTAACGCTTACGTCTGCACCAAGCCCTAACAGAAGGCTTATTGTCTCTGGCCTGCCCATTCTGGCGGCGTGGTGCAATACGGTGTTTCCAGATGGATCCCTGGCGTTGATTGCCCTGCCAGAGAAAATGGATTCTATTGCAACTCTTCCAGTGGCAATCGCTATTTCCCCAGAGGTTATTTCATCAACCGCCGCCATGAATGGGTCAGATCCTGCGTCCGCCAGGACTCTGGCAAGATCCCATTCGCTCATGTCGGCTGCAAGGCGCAGAGGAATGCGACCATTGAAATCCACGGCGCTAAGCCTGGAGCCTTTGTCAACGATAACTTGCAAGGTCTGTACCGAAACCCTTTCCTGTATTCCGACATGGAGCGGGGAATTGCCGAAATCGTCGGTGCTGTTTATCCGATTCCCACTGAGCAGGGCGGAAATGGTTTGCGGCGAATCGGTCAAGGCTATCTGAAAAGGGGTTCTGTTCCGCGTGTTGCGTGCGTGTATGGAAACCCCCATGTTCAGAAGAGTATTGATCATGCTGAGGTCCATGGAAAGCACGGCAAAATGCAGAGGGGTGTCCCCGCCCGCATTCCTTGTCATGGGATCGGCACCCCTTCTGGCAAGCAGGTTGGCCGCTTCGGTATGGCCGGCACGTACCGATTCCATGAAAGGCGTGTTGCCGCCCGAATCGCGGACCTCAAGGTTTGCACCGCGATTGATAAGAATGGTGGCAATACCTGTGTTGCCCATGCGTACCGAATCGTGCAGGGGGGTAGTCCCGTTTAAAGAGTGGGCATTCACGTTGATACCTGCGTCAAGCAGGGTATTTGTGGCGCTTACCGCATTCCATCGAACTGCGGAATGAAGTGCCGTATTACCCAGGCTGTCACGGGCGTGAAGATTTGCCCCTGCCGCAAGCAAGGCCCTTACTGTGGACGCTCCGTCATGGTGAACCGCCCAAAACAGCGGTGTTTCGCCCGTGGCGTTTGCGGCTTCCGTGGAGATTCCCTGTTGTATTATGAACGGAATGTGTCTGTCCATTCTCCACAAGGCAACATAGTGCAGCATGGAATTTCCCATCCCGTCACGGGCCGCTACGGTCCTAGGATTGAACATCCACTGTATAACCCCAGTACGAGGGGTTAGGGCAATTCTTAGGGGACTATCCCCTGCGGCGTTTGCAGAGAAAATATCCGCGCCCCTGGAAAGAATATACTCGCCTGCTTCCCTGCGATCCAACCTGGCCGCTATATGCAAAGGTGTATCCCCGTCGCGGTTACGTGTGTTGACATTTGCACTTTCGTCAATGATCTTCCCGATTGTAAATGTGTCGATTCCAGCCTGTATCGCGATGTGCAGCATGGTGTTTCCAGCACTATCCGTCTGCAATACAGTATTTGGAGTAATCAAAGCGCTTAAAACTGGGCCTCTGTGTTGTAGGGCTAGGCCAAAGGGGGTGATACCAGAGTTATCCGCCGCAAAAATATCAGATCCTGCGTCAAGGAGTAAGGGAATCAGCCGAATGCGGTTTTCCTGTACCGCAATATACAGGGGTGTCTGACCTCTGATATTGCGAACCGAGACATCGACGTTGCTCGAAAGCAGAGTGTTGACAATGTCGGGTGGGCGATTCAGGGTAACAAGGACGTGCAGTGGGGAATCGCCGTGTACATCCCGCTGGTTTGGGTTTATTCCGTTGTTAAGAAACAGCCTTATTACCGCCGCATGATTCGCGGGAGGCACCGCGATGTGTAACACGGTGTTTCCATTTGCGTCCAAGGCGTTAATGTCGGCCCCGTTTCTTAGAAGAAGCGATATTGCTTCCGTGTTTCCAGATCTGGTCGCTTCATGCAGAGGCGTGGCACCGGATGGGTTCTGGATATTGACATTAGCGCCTCTTTCAATAAGGAATTCGATAAGTCCAGTATGGCCTGCCGATGCGGCAAAATGCAGAGGCGCAAGCCCATTTGCCCTTCGCAAATCGTAATTTGCGTTCCTTGCCGCAGGGGCAAAGTAATGGTAAACAGGCCCCTGGGATGTTGACCCAGCCAAAATAAGCTGTTCTGCGACTTCCATGTGGTTTCGCGAGTCGGCACGTGAAAGGGCGATGTCCAAGGGAGTACGCCCCGCCGAATCTCTTCTGTCAAGCGGGTTGTCCCTGTGTCCCGCTGCTACGAGCACCCTGTTCATGCCGTCCATTGAATCCAGTTCGCTAAGGATTATTCTTACCGCTCTGGCATTTCCATTGGTGCTTGCCAGATGTAGTATGGTACTGCCATGATCATCGGTCGAGTTAAGGCTGGCAAGTGTCAGTATAGCCCTAAGAAAATCGTCGTCCGCTGTCCTTAGGGCTATCATTGCTGGACTTTCGCCGGCTGCCCCTGGTTGGTGAATGTTGGCCCCTGCTTCGGCAATAACCCTTGCGGCATTGAGATGCCCCCTTTCGGCGGTAATCCCAAGAGGCGTTTGACCAGAATGATCCCTCGCGTCAAGATCTGCGCCCATAGCGATAAAAAACATGCAAAAGGCATGATGATCCAAATCTGCGGCGTAGTGCAGCGGAGTACGCCCCTGCGGATCCCTGGCATTGACATCGAATTCTCCCAGGAAGAATTCCCTGGCATCCTCGTTACCTTGTGCAAGCATAGCCCACATGTCATTCGCTGGCGTGCTTCTGCACGCTGAAAGTACCGTGATCGCTACTATTGTTATTCCAAACCGAAATATAGATCTCATATAAACAGTATCGGCGCTCTTGGCGGGCAATGTTATGGTAAAATTTTAGAGATTTGCATTGTCGGAGTGTCGCCAAAGATACTGTGAACCTGTGCCAAAAACGGTTCGGGTGGAGGGGCGCAGATAAGCCTTGGCAAACCGTCAATATCCCGATCAAACTCGATTTTCCATGCATGAAGAAAAAAACTACTGATATACGGTTTCGCACTTAGGATAGCTCGTCCACCATACTTAATGTCTCCTGCCAGCGGGTACCCGTGGGCTGCCGCCTGTGCCCGTATCTGGTGGGTCCTGCCGGTGGCTATTTTCGCTTCTATAAAAGAGTAACGGTCGCAGGAGGCAATCACCCTGATCATGGTTTCGGCGGTTTTCTCTGTCGCTATGGATCTCCCAGCGTTTTTGGCGGTTGCGACAAAGGTTTTCTTTGCGATTTTGTCGCGCAGCAACATGTCATGCCACAAAAGTTCCTCATGCGGGCTAGTGTTGATCAGGCCTTCGACAATGGCAAGGTAGGTTTTTGCTATCCTTCGTTCCCGTAGCAGTTCAGAAAACAGTCTTGCCCCCGCAAGGTTTTCCGAAAAAGCAATGGCCCCGCTTGTGGGTCTGTCAAGGCGGTGCAGGGGGCCAGATCTGAACGAAAGTGACGTGTTGGTGTAATGGGCTTTGACAAGTGTATCCAGGCTTTTGGGGCCATGACTTGCAAGTCCCGCTGGCTTGTTAAAAACGATTATGCCAGCTCCATTCGCCAATATATCTGGTAATGGTACATCGAAGGTTCTGTTTTCTTTTGAGGGGCTGGTTCGCTTTTCCATCTCCTTCTGTGTCACGATTTGTATTACGGCATCTTGTTGAATCCTGGTTTCAGGCCTGGCTGGTTTGCCATCAACCATGATTTTTCCTTGCCGTAGTAGGCGGTGTATGAGCGACAGGGATTGATCTGGTAGGGCCTTGCGCAGTACCCTGTCAAGCCTTCGCCCGGCATCGTCCGCGCCAGTTTTCAGTGTTATAGTCATTTAGCTTGATTTTATTGTAGGCCCGTGCAGATGTTGTGTCTATGTCTAACACACGGAAAATGAAGGAAAAACGGCTTGTTGGGAACGGTGGCTTTGGGAAGGGGTAATTTCCGCTCACCCAGACTTTTGCCGCATGGCTCCAAACTCAAGATAACTCTGCGCCGCGGCCACGATGAACGAAGACCGATTGCTCGCCACCCTGTTGATGCGGGCGACCAGATCCGAAGGCATGGAGATATTGAAACGCTGGGACTCGGCTTTGGCCGGATACAATGCGACTTTGCCGACAATGAACTTGTATTCGTTTTCCCACGGCCCGAGCCTATCTTAATTTCTGTGTAAATGACCGAGTGTCATTAGAACGGCACCCGTTCCTTTCCAAACTGAATGGCGAACCGGTTTAATGCCTGCCCCATTCCTTCACCAGCATAGTCCATTTTTTCGACGCGTTGCGAATCGCCAAGTACAGGATTTTGAGTATGGCATCATCCGTACAAAATGTTGAGCGGTTTTTTGTCACCTTCCTTAGCTGGTAATTAAGCGACTCCACCGCGTTCATCGGGCGCGGCGAATTTCCGGAGGGTACTTGAAGAACTCGCTGAGGTCGTCCCAATGGCGTTGCCAGGATCGGGAAATCATCGGGTATTTGGAGTCCCATTTTTCGCCGAACCCCACAAGCGCTTCCAGGCCAGCCTCCTCTGTGGCGGCCGAATAGATCGCCTTCAGGTCGGCGCAGATCTTTTTAAGATCCTTGTACGAGACGAACTTCGTCGAGTTGCGCACCATGTGCACTATGCACAGCTGCACGCGGGTCTGCGGGTACACCGCGCCAGGGAAGCCGGAAAGCCCGTCCATGCAGGCTATCAGGATGTCCTGGACGCCTAGGTTCTTTAGCTCCGTCAACACACCCATCCGCGCCCTCGGTTTCGGCGATCCAAAGCCCGTCGGACTTTAGTCCGCAACCTCCTTTTTTCCCTCGAAATTCATCCCAAGGGCCACGTAGACGCTTTTCATACAGCTTTTTGTCTATGCGACCCCTGACCCGCAGCGCGTCTAGGTACACGATTGCGTAGGATTTGTCCAGGGGACGGTTTTGCCACTCGCGCACCTCCTCAAGGACGGCGTTCGTCACCCAGCTTATCAAATCGGGTGACATCTCCACCTCGTAAATCTCCTCAAGATGTCCGCGTATCTCACGATCTGTCATTCCGCGTCCATACATCGAGATAATCTGGTCGTTGAACAGCGGGACGCGCGCTTTTCGTGCTTCGGTACTATTATCGGCTCGAACGTACCGACACGGTCGCGGGGGACCCAGACCGGGTTTTCAAGGAGCACCGTTTTTTCGCCGTGTCCGTTCCGACTTGGTTGTCCCCGGCGTTGGAGTTTTTCTCGTACCCGAGGTGTTCCGTCATCTCCGCCTCCAGCGCACGCTGGAGTATCCGGCTGGTCAGCTGCTTCATTAGCCCGCCCTTCCCGACCACCTCGTCCTGCGTCAGCCCCCGAAAGTCGATGTTGTCCAGCAGTCGGTCCTTTCCCTTTTTTTGTCGTGTCTTGGCCATCTCTTCTCCTTCGGTATTTCTACCACGTTTTGGCCATTTACACAGTTTCTAGGACGGGCTCGGGCAGACCCGAAACGATACTGACCTATGGGGAAATTTATCCCGCAGAATTTAAACCGCTTAATCGACCAGCACCCCGTTCTCCCTAAGAAACCCCTCCGGGTCCAGTATCGCGAAATACGCCATCTTCGCGCTTAGGTTCCGGTTGAAAGGCAGCGGAAACCTATCCGCCCGCCAACTTGTGCCGTCGTCCAGACCCCACAGCGTAACCCGCTCTATGACATCGCTATGCGCCCTGAATATCATGAACAGTTGGGCAAAGAGTATCGCCTGCATACGCTCTGCGGCTGGGGTAAGCCGCTCCCAACCTTGCGCATGATCCACCGTAATATCCAGCTCCGTTATGCTAATCTTTACGCCAAGTTCAGAAAACCGCCGAATCGAATCCTCCACCTGCCTTGGTGGAGTCGTCAGACTGTAATGCCCCTGCATCCCTATACCGTGAATCGGCACCCCGCGCTCGCGAAGCTCACGCACCATGTGGAAAACCGCCTCCCGCTTGCCCGGCTGGTTCAGGTTATAGTCGTTGTAATAAAGAATCGCGTCCGGGTCCGCAGCATGGGCGGCCCTAAAGGCGATCTCTATAAATTCGTAGCCGATTGCGTCAAGCCAGGGCGTTCGGCGAAGATTGGAACGCCAGTCGCTTGGGTTGTGGGTAACCGAGCTTGGAAACGCCTCGTTTACCACGTCCCAGGCATGTACCCGCCCCCTGTAACGACTTACGACGGTGGTCACATGGTTCACAAGATTCTCGATTGCCTGTTCCCTGGATATACCAGGGGGATTCATCCACCCAGGGGACTGCGTGTGCCAGACCAGGGTATGCCCTATCATAGTCATGCCATGGTCAAGTGCCGTTTCGACGATGCCGTCGGCGATGTCGAAGGTGAACACCCCAGGCTGCGGCTGCAGGTATTCCGGCTTCATGTCGTTCCCTGCGGTTATGGCGTTGAAATGCCGTTGGATGAACTCGAACCTGGGGCCGCGCATGTCCCTGGGGAGCACCGCAGTGCCAAACAGAAAGTAATCCGCGTAAACTTCGTGCAGCGATGGCAGATCCTCGATTACGAATTCCTCGATTATGTGCCTAAAAGCCACGTCATCTATATAGAAGGATGCGGTTGCGCCGGCAGCGTCAGTTTCTATGTATATATTCACCGTATCAAAGTCGTAGAAGGGCCTGAAACCCGACATACGTGTCCACACCCCTGGTTGCGCGGTTACGTTGGACAGCGGACCGCTAAAGTGCCGCCAGATCGTATGCCCGCGTAGGACGAATTCTGCGGAAAGTTGAAAGGTTACCGCCCCCGCGTCCTGGGCCGGCATGACCCAAAGCTCGAATTCGTGATCGTCAAAGGGTATGGCCTGTCTGGAAACATTGACGGTAATCCCGTTCCAGGATTCCTGCCGGCCCGTTACCAGCAGGGAATAGTTCCCGGTTCTGGAAACACCCCTTACCCGAGTCACAGTCCCCACGCCTCTGGCGACAAATCCGTAATATCCCGTTTCAAAGGAAATCGCGTCCCCCATGTCGTATCTGGCCGTGGAGATGGCGCAGGAGCCGATAAGTCCAATGCCCATAAGGGCAATCGCGCTGGCAAACAAAGCTTTCTTTTTCATACTGGTTCACGTCCTTCCGTAAAATATTCCCGCCAGGCTTTTTCCATGCCCGAAAGGGTTTTTTCCCTATTCATAAGGTTTTTCAGGTAGGTTCCCCACTTTAGGTTGTCGCAGAAAAGCCCGAAAAACCGCCGCGCCCTGGAAATATGGAATTCCGGGGGCTGCCAACATGCCAAAAGTTCCAGAAACCGCAGTCCCGTTTCCTCCGTAAGTGCCACGGAAGCCTCAATGCTTCCCTTGGCCCTTGCCTGGGCGAAGATCCAAGGTTGCCGAACTGCCGCCCGACCAACCATAACCCCATCGCAAGGCCCCGCCGCCCGACGAAGCAGATCTTCGGCATTACCCACGTCGCCATTCCCGACCACCGGGATACGCAGTTCCTTTCGTAAATCGCCAACATAACCCCACCGGGCAAGCCGCTTGAACTTTTCCTTGGCCGTGCGAGGGTGCAGCGTGATCATATCCGCGCCTTCGGATTCCAGCCGGCGACAGAAATCGACCAGATACCCGAAGTCATCGGTAAATCCAACACGTAGCTTTATGCTAAGTCGCCTTTTGGTGGCAGATCGAACCCCTTTTACAAGTTCCCCGGCACGATCCGCCGATTCCATCCACGCGATTCCACCACCAGCCTTGCGAATCAAGGGGGCGCAGCAACCCATGTTCAGGTCGATTCCGGCGCATTCCTGCCTGTCCAGCAGCTCTGCGGCCCCGGCAATCTGCCCAGGATCGCAGCCGACAAGTTGGTAAACTAATTTTTCGGGCTTTGGGCCATTATCAATATACCATTTTTCGTTAGGTCCCCCATCTAGCAACGCTGCCGCGCTGATCATTTCCGTAAAATACTCGTCGCAACCGCCAAATCCTTCTATTAATTCCCGCAAAGCCCTGTGTCCTAGTTCCGCCATTGGCGCCAGCAGAAAAGGTTTGCTAATATTGTGTTCTGTCGTGGTTTCCCCCCTTGACTTGTTACATTGTACCACATATAATGTATTAATATAGATGAGAGGAGCGTCTGCATGATAGCAAAGAGCGATATACCCACCAGCATAAACGAGAAGGCCGCAGAGGGCATAAAGCCCGAAGGTACCCCATACAGGGTTCTCGTGGTTGACGATTCCATGTTTATTGCGAAGCAGCTAGGCCAGATTTTTTCTTCCGAAGGGTTTGAGGTTATCGCAACCGCTGCCGATGGATCCCAGGGCCTTGAAAAATACAAGGAAATGCACCCGAATGTCGATCTGGTTACGATGGACATTACCATGCCTGTCATGGACGGTGTTACCGCGCTGGAAAAGATTCTCGAGTTCGACAAAGATGCGAAGATAATCATGGTCAGCGCACTTGGGAAGGAAGACGTGGTCAAGAAATGCCTTCTTACGGGGGCAAAAAGCTACATAGTGAAGCCACTTGACCGTAAAAAGGTGCTTGAACGCGTAGTTAGCGTGCTTAAGCATTAGGCTTTTTTTGAGGTGACGGTTATTATGAAGGGCCGGCTCATTTCAAAAGATGTTTATTGTCTCCACGCGGATGTAGGTACGGATGGCCTTTTTGAAGGAATCTGGCCTATACCTCATGGGGTTTCCCTGAATGCCTATGCCGTAAAAGGCAGAAAGGTCGCCTTGATAGATCTTGTTCGTAACCAAGAGGTTGCGTCAGGACAGATCGAGGACGGCCTTTCTTCTATAGGGCTTTCATTTTCGCAGATTGATTACCTTATACTGAACCATCTGGAGCCAGACCACACGGGTTTGCTTAAGGAGTTCGGTCACAGGAATCCTGGTGCGGAAATTATCGCCACGCGGAAAGGCTGCGACCTTGTAAAGAGCTTTTATCCTGTCGAAAACCCTCTGCGTCAGGTAAAGGACGGCGACACGCTGGACTTGGGCGATGGCAGGGTTCTTACTTTCTTTGAGACCCCAAACATTCACTGGCCAGAAACCATGGTGACATGGGATTCCGCATCCCAAACCCTGTTTTCCTGCGATGCTTTCGGTTCCTATGGTGCGCTTGGGGAGCGAATTTTCGACGACGAATTCGACGGCAACGAGCACGCCTTTTTTGAAGGTGAAAGTCTGCGTTATTACGCCAACATCGTGTCGTCCTTTTCGGGGTTCGTGGAAAAGGGCGTGCAGAAGCTCGCCAGCCTGGATATCAAATGCGTTGCCCCCGGCCATGGCATTGTGTGGCGGCGAGAACCGCAAAAGATAATCGACCGTTACCGTAAATACGCTTCCTGGGCAAAAGGCCCCGCCGAAAAAGCCATAACCGTGATATGGGGTTCCATGTACGGCAACACCGAGATCGGCCTTTGCGCCGTTATCGAAGGCATAGAGGCGGAAGGCGTTCCCTATGTGACGCACCGTGTTCCAGACGAGGATATTTCCTGGGTGCTTGCCGACGCATACCGCAGTTCTGGCCTGGTGCTCGCAATGCCCACCTACGAATACGCCATGTTCCCCCCCATGTCATACGTTCTGGACATGTTCCGCCGCAAGCACATTCACGGCAAAAAGGTGCTTCGCATTGGTTCGTGGGGCTGGGCCGGTGGCGCGAAGAAGGATTACGATGCCGCCATCCAAGGCCTAAAGTGGGAAAGCGTCGAGTCTTGCGAATGGCAGGGATACCCCACCGAAGACGATCTTAAAACGCTTCGCGAACGCGGGCGGGAACTTGCGCGGTTGGTAGCTGGTTAGATAGGGCGCAAACATCTGCAAAATGCAATAACTTGTCGTGATTATCTTTAATGGGCAATGTATGCTTAACTAAGAAAAGTACAGTATAGCAGCTCAGTGAAGCCCCTCTTGCCTCTAGAGGGGCTGTTTTTTGTGCGCCCGTAAACGTCCGGAAAAATACAATAACCTGTCGTGATTTTCACTTGGCCAGCATGTATCATTCCTGATGGAGATAACTATTATGAAAAACGGGATTCGTGTATTTGCGTGGTTATGCGTGTCGTTCCTGGCGGTTTCTTTGCTCGCTGGCTGCCAGCGGGATGTCGAGAACGGAATTCCAGTTCTGGAAATAACAATAATCAACGGTGGGGGGGAGCTTGATATTGGTGACTATATCAAGCTTGAAGCCAGTGTGTCTCCGCCTAGTGCTTATGACCACGAACTGTTTTGGAAAGTAAACGATGAAAGTATTGCGACCGTGGATCAGGATGGCATCGTAACGGCGAAGGCCCGTGGAATCGTTACGGTTACCGTTATCCTTCGTGTCGAAAACAGGGACATAGATTCTGACCAAACGTATATAACCGTTCGGCAAGAGTCCGATACAGGTTTTGCGTTCGATCTGTTCAATGCTCTTAGGGGGCGCAGTGTTGTAACCGGTGGCTGGGCAGATAATGCAAACAATGGTGACGGAATTCGCTATGCTAACTCCGATTCTCCTATCATCATTTGCGACGAAAGATACCCGGATCCCATCGACAAGTTGGAAGCCTTTGCCGCTGCTTTGGATCTGCGAAACCAGCCTGTTTTCATCATAATATCTGGGGACATCGATCTTTCCAGGGGAACAATCACTGATGCGCCTGGACATTTTCCCGACATAACGGACTATCGTGTTACCCAGGACAGAAGGTTCGACATTCGCTCGAATGACACCACTATCATAGGAATAAACAATGCCCGACTGATGTTCGGTGGTCTGCGGATCAACGGCAACATGCTGACCAACACCATGAATATCATTATAAGAAACGTTACCTTCTGGGATGCCCGGGACACCAGGCCCAGCCCCGGTCTCGATGGCTTGCTGCTTACCGGAAACTCTCGTGAAAACGATCATGGCTATGACTGGCCGACAGGCGTTTGGGTGGATCATGTCAAGTTTTCATCTGGTGCTACTAATTTTCTTCATGGTGGTGACTGGCACGATACCTCGCTTAACGTTACTCTTGGCGAGATTACCGTTTCCCGTAGCAGGTTTACCAATGCCAACGAGGTGCTGCTAGTCGGCGGTGGCGATAGCGGTGAATTCCCGTCGGGTGCTACCGAAGACGAATTGCTTTGGCTTAGATCGCGTAGGCGAGTAACCTTGCACAACAATTATTTCCATGATGCGCGTACTCGTATGCCCAGAACGCGGGGAACCCAGATGCATATGTACAACAACTACTTCCGGGCTATTGGCGGTACTGCGCCTGGTTGGGGTGGGGGCTACGTGATGGGGCCAGGGTTCAATGCTCAATTTGTTGTCCAGAACAATCTTTTTGATGCCCCAGTACACCAAAACAGGATTTTGAACACGACTTTTGCAGGTTTCAATACCGCCGTTATCTGGTCCAGGGACAATGCTGGGGTGGGGGTTCTTGCCGACGGAAGGGTAAGTGCTCGCGCTCAAGATGGTAACAAGCCTTGGGAACCGTCATATTTTTATACGTATACCTTGGATACCGATGTTCAAGGTCTGCGGGACTTGATTCCAGTGCGGGCAGGTCCCACGCTTGAGACAATCGTCGATTTCCTTAAGTAACTAAGGCAGGGCAAATTATGAAAACGAAACTTGCGACAAACACACAGCCAAAAATCAATAACCGCTGGGCAAATATTTTTGTCATTATTCTTGCCGCTTGTTTCCTATCACTTCTACCTGGATGCCGAAGCCCGTTAGAACCGCAGGTGGTGGAGGGGGGAACGGGGACCATTTCCCTGATTATTAACGATGGCATGAAACGAACGATTATGCCTTCGGTTAGGTTGGGCGATTTTGTCCAGTTTCGGCTTGACTTCACTTCTAACGATTCTGGCAATAATGGCTTTTCTGAAATCTGGACACGCGAATGCCTTGCGGACGGCACTGGCACGCTGGAGGGGGTGCCACTTGGAACCTGGAACCTGCGGGTAAGTGCATTTCTTGCGGGCGGCGATGTGACCGATCTGGAGACGACGGCGGCGACTGGCTATGCCAATGGTATTAACGTGTCCTTGGATCAAGTCGCTTCCGCCAATGTTATGCTTGATCCGATTCCAGGGGGGGAGGGGATCTTTGCTTGGGACATAAGTTTCCCTGTAACTGTCCAGACCGTCAGGGTGGAAATAAGAGAAATTGACGGGGATTATGTTTATCATTCGAGTCTTTTTGAAAATGACGGCGGCGAGACGCAATGGGATTCCAGCCATAACCTACCTACAGGCCAGTACCTCGTTATTTTCACGCTTACGCTGTCTGGCAACCAGGGACATGCGAATCTAAGCGAAATACTGCATGTCTACCGAAATATGGTAAGCCAATTTGGTCCAGAGACTTTTACGAATTTGGATTTCCCAGTTTCATTGTTGAGTGTTATGTCGCGCGATTGGGACGGTTCGTCTTGGGGTAATACGCAAATTAGGTATGGACACTTTGGCGTTTTGAATATCAATGGTGTTATTGACAACAATTTTAACAGCATTGTCTCATGGTTCGCCGTGCTGCTAGAAGGCAGGGCTTTTCCAAATACCGAGGCGGGGCTAAAAGCACTGGTCGATGCCGCTCTGATTGGCGTGGCCAGCGATGACGATGATTTTACTTATGCTGGTAATTATCCAGATCGGACCGCCAAGGAAAATGCCATTCGTGGGCTGGTTAGGGATTATGGAAACTATACTGATATTGAAAGGTTTGAGTGGAACACTGATAACACCACTGTAACCGTGCATATAGGCGGGTATAGCGTGTCCGTGCACTTCCGTGAAACACCTTCGGGCTTGCCACCTTCGGATGATGATGATAGGTTGATTGACGATGGAAGTGCCACTCGTACTAATCAAGGCACTGGCGTGAACGAGGCCGCTACCCGAATTGTCGATTTTGCCGAATATGGATTGCAAAACGTGCGATTTGTCGCGGAGAATTTCCAAACCCAAACGGCCACTAACAGGTGGCATTCCATTTGGCTTGTGTTGTCTTCGGGCGATGTGATTGGAGTAACGGGGCGGCGCACCCCTGTGGCGGCTCCGCTTACCGACAGGCTTGCTTTTGGCCCAGGTACGAGAGCCAATATGTTAGCTGGGGGTGATGCTGGCGGCAGGGCTATTAGAACAAACGGCGGCTTTGCGTTTGGAGTTGGAGAGGGGGCCCCGGCTATGGCCGCTTTGGATGAATACATTCCTGGTTTCAGGACCACGGTAAGCGATTCGATTGCCACATCCAACACCTACGAAATAAGGGTGGATATCAATGCCGCTGGGACATTGAGCTGGGCCGTCTCTATCAACGGCAGTGAACCTTTTACGGGCGAGATGAGTGTACCAACTGGAACGACTGTTACGGAAGCCCATGCCTGGTCGCATACAAACAGCACAATGACGATTCCAGAATGGCGACTGTACAATACATCCGCCCCGCTGGTTCCGCCTGGAAACGTGGTGAATATTACCGCCACTGTTCGGGCTAATGGTTTGGTGGACTTGACCTGGCCCGCAGCCAGTAATGCGGCGGAATATGTTATCACCATAGCTGACGGTATTTCGGAAACCACGATTCTGGTAAGCGCACCAGTACATGGCGATAACCGCATTCATCAAATAAGTGCGGGCCTGGTTAACGGCACGAATTACATTGTAAGCATTGTCGGGCGTAACTTCTTGGACAGTTCCAGTGTGCCTGCAAGTACCACGTTCACCCCCACATTGCCCGCTGTAACGGGGCTTGCGGTAACAGGTGGTGTGGGTCAGGCGACCCTTGACTGGGATGCGTTGGAGGCCGCGACCTCGTTTAGGGTTTATCGTGCGCCAGAAGCAAACGGTGAAACGTTTATTAAAGTCGGAACTGCCAATGCTGGAGCGACGACATTCACCGACACGGGACTTGCCGCTGGGGCATTCCGCTGGTGCGTGGTATCCGTAAACTATGCGGGGGCAAGCCAATCTACGCCGCCAGAAGCTTCCGCTACGATAGCAGCCGTTACCACAGTGCCGCAAGGTATTCCTGGAAACTTCACCGTGCAGGTGGGTCATGCCTCTGGCTTGGCCGTGCTTACTTGGCAGGCGGTGGAATTTGCCAACGCATATGATGTGCGGTACAGACTGACTGGTGATTCTTGGAGTAACCCTATAGATGTGGGCAATATTTTCACCCACACTTTTGCCAATTTGACAAACGGGCAGCAATATGAATTCTCTGTTCGCGCAAGAAACCAACTTGGCGCGGCGGTTGATTGGGCTTATTTCGGACCGATTGAGGTAAACACCCCCCCCCTAGACATTGAAACAGGGGTATGGTTCGAAACGATTTTTGCATATTGGACAGGTGCGGCGGAAAGCACTTTCAATGTTTATGTTGCTCCTACGGGTACAACGAACTGGAGATGGGTAAACGACCCGTCCGAGGCCGTCGTTGGGCAAACGACATGGACAAACGACCACAGCTATTTGGCACGGGTTGTTGATGCCGCAAGCAACAGATGGCGCGTGGACGTGCCAGGTCTCGCCGCCGACAATTATCAATCCTACGATCTTAGGTTCGTGGAATTGCAGAACGGTTCACCTACTGGAAGAGATGAAACCGTTCGTGGACTTACCCCCCCACCGTTTGATCGCCAGGGTTTTGCCTTCTCTGAAACCTCGCTCTTTGGCCATACGACTGGGGCCTATAACCGCGACGGCACTTTACGCGATGATGCCGTGGTTATCTATATTACCCCAGAAAACACTAGGACTTTCGCCAATCCTTGGAATGCAACTGATGGAGCCACTGGGTTGTTCACTTCCGGTCGTACAGTAAACCGACCTGGCACCAATGCGAATGCCGTGTCCTTGCGCAACGCAACGCCGTTGGCAATCAGGATTATAGGCAACCCCAACCTTATCTTTGCTACTCGCAACAATAATCAGTTGGATATTGTGCGAACGGCTAATGTGACGATTGAGGGAATTGGCCCTAATACCCTGTTTGATGGTTTCGGCCTGTTTATCGACCGTTCGTCCAATATCGTTGTTCGCAACATTCATTTTAGGAACTGGGGTAGCGAGGATGGTATTCTTGTGCAAGGGGCTGGCGGAAATCCCCATACTCATGGGCCTTTCCCAGACTTGGATGCGATTGGCAATGCTACGCCAGAAGGCAGGGTATCCATAAACACCTGGATCACCCACAACCGTTTTACGGCGGATGATCAAAATGCGGATGGTCATGTGGATTACAACAATTCCTCATACTTCACCCAGTCGTATAATATCTTTACCAGAAATGGCAGGGGAGGGCTTGCTGGCAATAGTACAAACAGTGGTTTTTTCCGGGGCACATATCACCATAACCACTATATAGATACCAACACCCGTGCGCCGCGTCTGCGGGCTTCCGAGACACATATATTCAACAATTTTTACGATTACACTTCGTTCTCTACTAACGGATACTCCATCGGTGCTGGTCATCATGCGAGTGTAATTGCCGAGGGAAACTACTTCCGCAACGCCAATGCCCCCTTTATTATCAGCGGGCAGGGACATAATAATGCTGGTGGCAGTAATACGCTAACTGGCGACCAACTGGGGTTCCTTATTACCGACCTAACCACGCCAGAGAATAATCCCGAATCGACGCACGGTCTGCATAGCGAGCAGCGTATATTTGATCTTGCCGCGACCTTGGTGCCTAATCATCTTGGTAATGCAAATCATTTCGATGTTAATGCTGATCAGGGACTTCCCAGAAACGACAACAACAGAGGGCCTGGACGTGCCTTCGGGTGGACCCAGTACGCTGGCCCGCAGGCTTGGCCCATGCTGGTAAACGTGACTTCTGCGGAAGAAGCCAGACAGCGCGTACTGGACTATGCTGGCCCCATGCGACAAATCAAGCGTTAAGGAGTATAGCGGCTTTATGGAAGGGCAATGCCCTTTCGATAAAGCCGTCAATAAGTTCATTGCGAGTTGTGTTGCGGTGGATATTGCCGATTTGCTCGACTAGACACGCTAGATTTCCACGGAAGGATCGTCCACATCAAAGCCCAAATCGTATTTGTCCAGTATCTTTTGTCGCATCATAACTCGGAATTCTGGATGTATGGGATGGGCCACATCCCTGTACTCCCCTGTCTTGGTTCTTCGGCTTGGCATGGCAATAAACAAACCTTCCTTGCCATCTATGATTTTGATGTTATGTACAACAAAACATTCATCGAACGTTATAGTCACGTAAGCCCTAAGCTTACCTTCGCCAACCACCTTGCGGATTCTGATGTCCGTAATCTCCATATCCATCTCTCCTAACTTTCACCTCTTCATCCATGCTTTAGTGAAAGCAAAATGACAAAGTCTTCGGTTCAAAACATGCCCGCATAACATTTGGGGATCCGTCCGCACAGATCTAGTCTCGATTCCGAATACTTTGCCTTTATCTGTTGTCATATTCGTTGGCACAAGGGCCCACGAGTTATCTTGCCCGCCAAACATGTTATCAATTGTTAGGGTGCAAAAACAAATACACGAAAATCATTGCCACAAATTTACGATCATGGGTGGGGGGGGGGTACATCGTTGGGTCTAAAGTTACCAAATACCACCAACCTTGCCAGGACCTACTGGCCTTAACGTATTTTCCTGCATACAACGGCGTTTCGCAAGAGCATAGGAATACACCTAATTTATCCGCTCTCCCCCAGAATACGTTTATCTGGTTTCCAGCGTTCTGTATGCCCCAAGCCATACCTACCCTCACGGAAACAGCCCCACCTTGCATCATGAATTTACCAAATGAAGCTATGCTTCAATGGGATTCTATCATGTTTCTAGAGAAACGGTCAAGTATTTTGTTTGAATTTATCGTGTCATGGCACCCCCTTGCTGCCGATCGCCCTTTTGTGGTAAAGTCCATTGTCAAGCAGGAGGACAAACGTGAAACATGTCGAAAAGTACCGCCCTTTGTATTACATGCCACCAGGGGAACATACCGACTGGGTTAGGCAGGATCGGCTTACCAAGGCACCGATCTGGTGCAGCGTAGATCTGCGGGATGGCAACCAGGCACTAATCACACCCATGAGCCTGGACGAGAAGCTTGCCTATTACAAATTCCTGCTGGGTATCGGCTTTAACGAGATAGAGGTAGGCTTCCCCGCCGCCTCCGAGACCGAGTTCGCGTTCATGCGGACCCTTATCGACGGGAACCTTATCCCAGACGATGTTACTATCCAGGTGCTTACCCAGTCCAGGGCGCACATAATAGAGAAGACTTTCGCCGCCATAAAGGGCGCGCCCAGGGCTATCGTGCATCTGTACAACTCCACCTCACAGGCCCAGCGTCAACAGGTCTTCAAGCTGTCGGAGGATGAGATTATCGCCATCGCCGAGGAAGGGGCAAGACTGTTCGACAAACTCGCCAGGGAGATGCCGGAAACAAAATTTGCCTTCGAGTACTCGCCAGAGAGCTTCACTGGCACGGAGCCAGAATTCGCTCTTAGAATCTGTAACGCGGTAATCGATGTCTGGAAGCCATGCGCCGAACGCCCAGTGATTATAAACCTGCCGGCAACTGTGGAGGCTTCCATGCCCCATGTTTACGCCCAGCAGGTCGCCTACATGAACCGGCACCTTAAGTATCGGGAAAACGTGATTATCTCGCTGCACCCACACAACGACCGTGGCACCGCAGTCGCCGCCGCCGAGATGGGACTGCTTGCCGGGGCCGACAGGGTCGAAGGCACGATCCTGGGCAACGGGGAGCGGACGGGCAACGTGGACCTGGTTACCCTGGCGCTTAACTTGTACACTCATGGGGTAGATCCAGGACTCGACCTTTCTGACATGCCCCACATCGTGCGCACCTACGAGGAAGCAACCGGACTGACGGTAGGCCCGCGCCATCCCTATGCCGGGGAACTGGTTTTTGCCGCATTCTCTGGCTCGCACCAGGATGCAATTGCCAAGGGAATGCAGTATCGAAAGGAACGGGGGGAAGAGCTTTGGACCGTACCTTATCTGCCGCTGGATCCAAGCGACGTTAGCCGAGAATACGAAACGGACGTGATCCGCATAAACAGCCAGTCGGGCAAGGGAGGCATTTCCTTTATATTGGAAAACAACTTTGGCTATCACCTGCCCCGGGAATTAAAGCCAGAGGTGGGATACTTTATTAAAGACATTTCCGACAAGGCGCACAAGGAGCTTAACCCCCAGGAAATCCTGGATGCGTTTAGCTCTGGGTACGTGAACGTATGCGCGCCTATTTCGCTGGAAGGCGTGGACTGGAGGCGAGACGGGGACAGAACGGTTGCCGATTTGACGCTCACGTTCAAGGGCGAGCGTTATCAGCTAACCGGGACGGGCAATGGGTCGCTTGACGCGGTAAGTCATGCTTTGCGACAGGGCGAGCCCATTTTGGAATTCCGTTTCGTTGACTATGTCCAGCACACCTTGGGAAGCGATTCGGATGCCAGGGCTGCGGCTTACGTAAAGATACACGACAAGGCTGGCAAACCAGTCTGGGGCGTGGGCGTGGATAACGATATTACCATGGCTTCGGTTTTTGCCCTGGTGTCGGCTGTGAACCGGGGGCTGGAAAGCCTGCTCGTTTAACCAGCCTAGCCCACCCGAAACTTATCAGCGACCCTGGAAAACACATCCACCAAAGTTGGATCAAAGTGTTTGCCGCTGCCTTCGACGATAATCTTTACGGCCTCCTCGTGACTAAAAGGTTCCTTGTAAGGCCGTATCGATGTAAGCGCATCGTATACATCGGCAACTGCCATAATACGTCCCAGCAGTGGTATTTCATTTCCCTTTAAACCATAGGGGTAACCCGAGCCATCCCATTTTTCGTGGTGGCTTACGGCGACAATTTTCGCATATTTCAGAAACTCGTTTTCGCATGTCATTGCTTCCACTTTCTCAATTATCTGCTTTCCAGCATGAGTGTGAAATTTCATGGCATCAAATTCTTCTTCGGTAAGTTTGCCAGGTTTTTTCAGCACTACGTCGCTAATGGCAATTTTCCCCAGGTCATGAAGCTGACAGGATATAAGCAACAAATTAATGTCCCAATCTTTTATCTCTTCATGGTAAATGTCGTTTCTCGTTAGCTCCTCCAAAAGAATCTTTACCCCTTGCTGGGTACGCTCTATGTGTTTGCCGGTAATGTCATCACGGTATTCGACCAATTCCCCCATGGTTCTTAGCAGAGCGTTCTGTACATCCAAAATACTACGGGTTTTTTCGTCAATTATTTTTTGCAGATTCTCATTGACATACTGAAGCTCTTTTCGCTGGGCTTCCATCGACAGATGTACTTCGATACGTTTTAGAAGCAAGGGTGGCTGAAATGGCTTAGTTATGTAATCGGCGGCCCCAAGGGAAAGCCCCAGAAGCTCGTCGTCCAACCCAGTTTTGGCGGTAAGAAACATTACTAAAATGTCACTTGTTTCCGGGTTCGCTTTTAGAATTTTTATTGCCTCGTAACCGTTCATTTCTGGCATTTCAACGTCCAGAAGAATCATAGCTGGATGATTGGTTTCAAGAAGCTCAAACATTTTTTTCGCCGAAGGAGCCGTGGCAACACGATACTTTTCCGAAAGAAGTTTCTTTCCAAGTTTAAGATTCGTAGGACTATCGTCCACCAAAGCGATCAATTCCTTTCCTTCGCTCATTGCAGTCTCCTCGTTTAGTTGCCCGAATGGCTATTCAAGGCAAGCAATGCCTCGACAGTTTTCAGGGCGTTGTCGAATTCCATCATCAACACATCGTCCGATATTTTTTTCAGGATTATCTTTGTTTTCGCATTCTGTGGCTTCCCGTCGAGTTCCTCCAGAATGCGGTCAGTTTCGAAAGCGTTTCTAGATTTCAGGGTTGCGGCAAGTTCGCACAGAAGGGGTGTGCTTGCGGAAATATCCTGGGAAGCCTCCTCCCCTGCATTTTCATTAGCGGATACGCCTTTGCGAACATCCAGCGTGGCACTAATATTTTCCATCAATTCCACAAGGTTTTCGACAAAATAGCTTTGGTTTTCCTCGATAAAAGCCAAATCCTTTGCCTTACCGGCAACTTCAAGTCTTGCCGCTTTTTCGGAAACCTCTATCGCGCCCAAGCTTGCACAGGTGCCTTTCAGAGCATGAGCAGAATTTATGAACACAGGCAAGGTCTCTTGGTTTGGCATCGTCTGTAGCATCGGCAATCTATCTTCTATATCTTTGCATAAGGTGATCAACAGATCCAAGTACCCAGCCAGCGTGACTCCAAGTCTGGTTAGAGTCTTTGCCACATTAATTCCTGGAATAACCGGCAACGATTCATTGGGGGCAAGTTTGGTAGTGATAACGCTGTCCACATCCTTGTTTCGCTCTCTTTTTTTTCTTGGAATCCATCGCTCAAGAATTTCATCTAGTTTGGAAACATCCACGGGCTTGGCGAGAAAATCGTCAAACCCCTTTCCGAGAAAAAGTTCCCGCATTCCAGATACGGCATTTGCAGTCAGCGCGACAATAGGAATTGCATCGCGAATATTCCCATTTTCGTTGCGCTCTTTTTCCCAAGCCCTTATAATCGCCGTTGCCTCAATACCGTCCATCTCGGGCATCATGTGATCCATGAAGATGATATCATAATCACACTGCTTCACCATACCGATAGCTTCCGAACCGCTAGTGCAGATATCCACCACGATTTTATAGGGGGCTAGAAGCCCCTGCGTCACCCTAAGATTTGTGGGAATATCGTCCACCACCAACACACGGGATTTCGGAAAAACGTTATGTATCGTGCCAGGTATTTCAAAATAATCCCTGTGATCGGTCTTATCGTTCAACACGTTGGCGATGGACAAGGATTGAACCGGAATGGACACAACGCGGACATTGGGAACATAGGCTTCATTGCCCCATTCCACCATGAGCGCAATAGGAGGTCTTTTGCCACCTGGAAAATCCCTATCGGGCCGATTCATTATCAGGTTGATTTTGCCATAAAGACCATAACCGGAAAACACAAAGTACCATTGTTCGCCAAACAACGCTTCGACAAAAGATTTATCACTGTTTGCCAGGAAATATGGAACGTTCATATTGCTTAGAGACCAACATACAGACTTGGCGTAAGTGTCGCGGCGCTCGTATACAAGAACCTTCTTTGTTTCTGGGTCGTTCACCGCTGAAAAAGGCTCATGTGAACCAATTTTCTGGGGAATCAGCACGCTAAAACAACTACCAGTACCATATTCGCTTGTTACGCTAATGTCCCCGCCCATTGCCACGCAGAGTCTTTTTACGATAGATAGACCCAGACCCGTACCCTCAAGGTCGCGAGTTTTTTTTGTATCCAGTCGCACAAAATCATTAAAAAGTTTTTCCGTGTCTTCTGACTTTATACCGTACCCTGTGTCGCTTACAGTCATCTTAAGCCAAATGGTGTCATCCGACCGTTTTTCCTGAAGAATGGAAAAACCAATATTTCCCTTTTCCGTATATTTCACCGCATTGGTAAGAAGATTGATAAGTATTTGTCGCACGCGCACTTCGTCGCCTATAAGAGCGTTGGGAATATTGCTATCAACGTTGGTATAAAAACGGATGGGCTTATCCTCAAGTCTCATTTTGACAATGGTAACAGCGTCGTTTACAAGAGACGCAAGAAGATATTTTACGGGGATTATTTCCAATTTACCAGCTTCGATCTTGGAAAAATCCAACAGATCGTTAATGATGGACAAAAGATTACCAGCCGCATGTTTTATGTCCTGCGCATAACCGCGCGACTCGTCTGACAATTCCCCGCGCAACAAAAGTTCCGACATACCAGTGATGGCATTCATGGGGGTACGTATTTCGTGACTCATGTTGGCAAGAAAATTGCTTTTGGTAATAGCGGCCTGGTTGGCTTCGCTGCGAGCCTTTGTCATGTCGGAAAGCGTCTGGGAATATGATTTTCCAAACACATAAATCAGAGTGCTTAAGCCAATCGAGGTCATAAAATTAAGGTAGTTCTGCACCATCGTAAAAGAAGCACCAAGTAAGTTGCGGTTAAATACGAAAAGAAGGACCGCCAAAACCGCACCAACCACCGCAATGTACAACGCAAGCCCTTTCGGCCTCAAATATGTAAGCGAAATTAACGCGCTTCCAATATAATAGGTAAAAATCAGAAAATCGCCGCCAAAAAACACGGTTCCGGAAAGGATTTTGGCGAGCAACAGAGTTGGCACCCAAAATGCCAATGTCGAATGTCTAAACGGCCCCCTTTCAAGAAGAATGTATCCAAGAATCATGATGCCGCCAGCAACGATTCTTATGACCATCGAGGAGGTGCCCAAAAGAAAACCTGTGTACACCGATACCGTCAGAACGTATACGAACAGGATTATTAAAATATACGGCGCACTCATGTTTTTGTGTAGGCCTGAGAATACCCTTCTTTCGATAAATGAAATCATCACACGCTACCTAATACACAAGTACAGCTTTTAAACGATTATCAGCTTATAGTATTATGCAATGCGTTTTCGTAAGCGTCAAGTGACTTTTCGAAAAAACTCCTTTTCTTCTCGATAATCAGCTGCCCACGAGTTTACGGAGTAAGCCTTACGGCTTCCAGTTCTTCGACAAGTGCTTCCCATTCGCCGCTTTTCTCTATAATCTCGGCGGCGCACTCGTCCAGTCTTAGTTTCACAGCCTTTGCTTTTTCACCCACGGAATAAACCTCGGGGCTGGAAAGTTCGCCTTCTAGTCGGGCTTTTTCTGATTCCAGCTCGGCGACGGCGTTAAGCAGTTCCGCCTCTTGCCGCTCAAGCCTTCGGATTATTGTCTGGCGTTGCTTGTTCTGCGCACGGTATTCCGCCGCGCTTTTCCCAGGGGCTGCATCGCTGACGATGTTTCTGGGGTTCGCCTCGGCAGTATCGTCACCTCCACCTTCAGCCGCCGTGGTATCGGATTCCTCACTCGCCGCTTTCTCCAAATAATAGGCGTAATTCCCGTAAAACAGCCTTGCGCGTGGAGAACCAGCCCCAGACGAAAGCTCCAGTGTTTTGGTGGAAAGGGCCTCCATGAAGGCGCGGTCGTGCGAGACGAAGATAATCGTGCCTTCGAACTTAAGAAGCGTGTCCAGCAGAATGTCCTTTGAATGAAGGTCAAGGTGGTTGGTCGGCTCGTCCAAAATCAGCAGATTCATTGGGCGCAGCAGCATACGCAGAAGGGCCAGGCGGCTTTTCTCGCCGCCGCTAAGCACCGAAACGGGTTTGTACACGTCGTCGCCGCGAAAGAGAAAGGCCCCCAGCATGTCCCGCACTTTGGGGATCAGCGCGGTGGGGGCTTGCGCCTCCATGAACTCCAGAACCTGCTCGCTTCCCTGCATTGCCTCGGCGGCATCCTGCGAAAAATAGCCCACGCTTACGCCCGCGCCGAATTTCACAGTGCCTTCGAACTCGCTATCCCCGCCAGAAAGTATGCGAAGCAAGGTCGTCTTACCCGCACCGTTGGGGCCAGCCACCACCAGCCTTTCCCCGGAATCAACACCAAGGTCCAAGCCAGAAAGCACCCGCCGCGACCCGTAGCTTTTGCCGATACCCTCCAGGGTAAGGGCCACCCGAGGCGAACGCGGGGGCGGCGGGAAGCTGATGCTTATCTTCTTTAGGTTTTCCGGGATTTCCACCCGTTCCATTTTTTCCAGCCGCTTGACAAGCTCCTGGGCAAAAGCCGCCTTGCTCGCCTTGTAGCGGAACCTGCGGATAAGTGCCTCGGTCTTGGCGATCTCCTCCTGTTGTTCGGCGTAGCGTTTCAGCAGGCCCTCAAGTTCCATTTGCCGGGTTTTCTCGTAGGCGGTGTAATTGCCAGTGTAGCGTTTCAAGTCTCCCTGAAAAACCTCATAGACCTCGTTTACCGTAACGTCCAGAAAGTAGCGGTCGTGGGAAACCAGAAGGCAGCCGCCGTGGAATTTGGCCAGCCAGCCTTCCAGCCATGAACGGGCCTCAATATCCAGGTAGTTTGTGGGTTCGTCCAGAAGCAGAATGTCCGGTTGTTCCAGAAGGACCTTCGCCAGCGCGATACGCATCTGCCAGCCGCCAGAGAACTCCCCGGTGTCCCGGTCGAGATCCCCCAGCGAAAAACCAAGGCCAGAGAGTACCGAGGCGATCGTCGCTTCCCTGCGGTAGTAGCCAGAGTTCTCAAGCTGCTCCTGTAGGCGGTGATGCTCTTCTAGCAGCGACCGTACCGATCCCTCGTCGCTTTTCGCCCCCTCCAGTACGCCGCCGATCCGTTCCGCCTCGGCAATCATCGCCTGCATGGGGGCGAACGCGGTTTCGGCCTCGTCCCGCAGACTTTTGCCGTGGTGGACAATCCCGGACTGGGGCAGGTAGGAAACCCGGGTACCCTTCTGCACGGCGCGATCCCCAGAGTCCGCCAGGATCTCCCCAGCGATTATTTTCATTAGGGTTGATTTTCCGGAACCGTTCGCCCCAGCAAGACAGGCCCGCGACCCAGACGCGAGCCGCAGACTTACGTCTTTTAGGATATCACGGTCGCCGAACGCAAGGGAAACTTTGGAGAACTGTACAAAAGCCATGCGGAAGCTACCTAGACAAAGCCACGCCTCTACAAGAGGTCGGTTCCAGTCAGGCTTGCGGCTTCCACACTTGCGGACTCCACGCTTGCGGGCTCCACGCTTGCGGGCTCCACGCCAGCGATCTCGGTGTCGTTGTCCGCGAAAAAGAACAGAACCATGGGCGACGCGGCACGACGGGCTACGGTCATGCCGTCAATGCTTGCCTCTGGGATAATCTCGATTCGAAAGCCCTGGCTGTCAAGCGTGTACATGGAGCGTAAAGCCGCCACTTCCCTTCCGTCGCTGCCCGTGAAGCGCATCGTGAACGCCCCGCTGTATTGGGATCCCAGTGCGGGGGAAAGGAACAGATCCATATCGACCGTCCCATGTCCCACAGCGGCGCGGGGGATATGTTGCGGAACCAGAAGATCGAAGCCGTTCCACGCGAAAGTCCCGTCTTCCCCAAAAACTATGGTGCCAAAGTTGCTGCTGGTAAAGACTGGCCCGTGCCTGAAAATCTCCCCGTGCAGAATCGCGCGACGTGCGACTTCCTCGGCGATGATCTCTTCTATATCAATGGGCAGCGATACAAAGGTGAAGGATCTTATGTTGCCCGCCCCCTCCGTAAACTGCACCGAAAGAACCGTGTCCGAGCGCAACTGCGTGGAAAGGGATGTCCCCTCAAAACGCCATGCTCGATTCCCACTGGGAACGATACCCGTAAAGGGAAAACGCTGGTTAATACCAGGCATCACGATCTGCGCGACACCAGTGTCCTGCCCAGGGTTGAAATGCCAACGGCGGGACAGCTCGTCAAGGTTGATCCTTCCCGAATTTATCATCGTAAGATACGATTCCGGCAGCCATGTTCTTGACATAAGCATATCCAGATCGGAACCCGAAAGGCTTTCACGCGCGACAAATTCCGGCGCGACAAGCGGCCCGCCGATATGGTCGAAAAACCTTAGCCGATAGGAAAAGGTGTAACCCACGGTGCCATCTTCGGTAAGCACCCTGTACCACTGGCCTGGCAGCGGCTGGCCAGTCACACCCAGCGGAGGAACACCCCTTGCCGACACGGCAAGCACCTTGATTATGTCGCCCTCGCGCATACGGTAAACCCGCCTGGCGTTGTTGTCGGGGTTAGCCCTGATCGGCAGACCCGCCTGTAGGTTTTCCGCATAGGTCAGCGCGAAAGGGGCAAAATCCTGCGCGTGAGCGTCAGCCCTTGACCTGTTACCCACCAGTTCGAGATGAGCAATAGGGACTTCCATCTTGTCCAGCCCAGAGCTTGTACGCATACCGCCTGGAAGACCGACAATCCAAACCCCGTCGATGTTGGACCGGATGTACACGGGAAGGACGGTCCCAGATGGAACAAAGGGATCATCTGTCGCCCATAGCAACACCCCCCAACCCATTCTTGAAGAACAGGAGGATAAAGCGAAAGCGGCCAACGCCAGGAAAACACAGTAAATATAACGTTTTTGTCTGTTTTTCATATCAATTCCATATGATAGCAAAAAACCACGAATGTGGCAACAAAGTTACAAGGGCTTTCCCGAAAACCGCAAATCATCGCGGCAGGCCCCATGCCTTTACCGAGTTCAGATACTCGATTACCCGCAGCCCATCGGCAGCCCCCGACACCGGCAGCCTTTTTGGGTCCCTGGCACAGGCGACCGCATCCTTTACCATGTTGGCAAAATAGCCGGTGGGACCCGCGAAGCCCTGGTCGGTGCATCTAAGGGAACGGAATTGTTCGGCATAGGGGCTGGGGGCGCTCTCCCAAACCTCGAAAACCCCATTGCCTATCCTTAGTCTACCTTTTTCGTAGGAAAATTCCATTTCGAAGACCAAGTGATCCCGCCCTGCCCCGACTTCCATTAGAACCGGGACTGCCCCCGCCTCGCCTTGAAGTTCACCTTCGAGCCAAGCGGTTCCGGCATCGGCGGTAAGTTTTGCTCCCCAGTGTCGGCGATGTCTTAGAGCCGAATCGGTAAGAAACATGACCGCATCGACAAGATGCGTGCCGTCGTGCCAGAAAACGTCAAGGAGCCGCTTTTTCCTGCCCATGTAAAGAACCGCCCTTACGCTTAAAAGCTGGCCCAATTCCCCGCCGCCAAGGATTGCTTTGGCTCGGATATAGTCTTCCGAATAGCGGCGTTCATGGTTTGTTATGATAACCGTTCTGGGAAGCGCTTTATTCGAAAGCTTGGCAATCTTGCGGGCCTCGCGAACGGTGTCGGCCAGCGGTTTCTCGCAGATCACCACTGGAATGTCCATGTCGGCGGCAGTCTTGCAATATCGGTAATGACTGTCTGGATGTGTTGCAATTGCAAGGATCTGCGGCCTGTGGGCCTCAAGCATTTCGCCGGCATCGGCATATACCGGTACCTGCCATTTCCCCGCGAACAGTCGGCGGCGTTCCTCGTCAAGATCGCAACCCGCGACAAGCTCGCAGTTGGGGTTTGCGGCGATTGCGCCGGCATGGGTGCAGGGCTTTTCCCTTAGGGCATCATCTTCCAATAGGCTTGCGATGCGGCCAAGGCCGATGATGGCGGCTTTCAGTTTTTCCATATGCGCTTGATTCCACTGGGAGTATAGCACGGAATGCGGTCAAGGTAATATACATCTGTGCCCATGACAAACGCATGAACGAGCCAGCGCATAACATGTTAGAATCACCCTCAAGGAGAGGGGATGAGCGAAATACTGGAATGGCTTGTGACGGCGGAGGATCCCCCGTCCACAGGCCAAGATAAAGCACCTGATGGGGGACATAATCGCCATCGTGTTTTTCGCGGAGCTCGCGAACGCAAACGAATGGACGGAGATTTACCTGTTCGCGGTGTCAAACGAGGAGCACCTGTGCAGATACCTTGCGTTGCCGCACGGGATACCCTCCCACGACACGATACAGCGGGCGGCCGTCGCTGGAGTGCCTGAAGGAGTTACGCAATCGGTGGAACGAAATAATGTCGGGGGAGGTCGGGGACAAAATCAGTAGAATCCTGGCGCTTGACGGGAAAACCCAGCGCGGCAACGGAAACGCGGAACGCAAGGCGAACCACATCGTGAGCGCCGTGGACGAGGACGGCTTCTGCCTCGGGGAGGAGCTGGTGGACGAAAAGTCCAACGAAATCGCGGTGATCCCGGAGCTGCTCAAATCCATAAACGTGAAGGGGCACGTGGTGACGATCGACGCGATGGGGTGCCAGAAGGACATCGCGAGGCTGATAAGGGAGCTCGGGGCCCACTATGTGCTGGGCCTGAAGGGGAACCAGGGCACCCTGCACGG
>Ga0209755_10001597_pt1 | contig 34382 bp, 35 predicted proteins | sample TergutCo191P1_FD_187301 | JGI IMG/M metagenome (GOLD analysis project Ga0209755, IMG submission 187301) | Cornitermes sp. P1 segment gut microbial communities from Petit-Saut dam, French Guiana - Co191P1 (SPAdes) (version 2) | ecosystem: Host-associated > Arthropoda: Insects > Digestive system... | reverse complement strand
ATTCTCATAGGAGCCATGATCGCCGCCATACGCGAAATAATCTGCGCGTTATGCCCGCCGAAACCGATGATCGCGTCACAGTGGGCGGCGCAGGCAAGCTCGACAATGTTATCCGCCATTTCAACCGGAGATTTTTCTTCTATTCCGTCAAAAACAATCGCTTCAAGCATTGAATCTTCAAGAATATTTTTTAAGCGGTTTACGGTATGCGAATCCAACCCGTGATCGGCTGCAACCATAATTCTTGAACCATGACGGGACGCGACAGTTCCCGCCATACTCAAAGTATCAGCTCCGATAATTACTTCAGGATCAAATTTAAAAGAAATATCCATACCCATCACTTTTCCTGTTTAAAAAAAAAGCCTAACCACTTTTTTCAGTGGTCAGGCACATCAATACTTATTAAATCTACGCTGTTACTTTGCGCATAACGTTCGTACACTCAAAATGTTTACGCAAACCAAGCATTCAGGATACCTTCAGCGGTTCCTCTGATAACCTTCTCATTTAAATAAGAAGGATCATCAAGCTTTTGCCTGAGTTCAACAATCCTGGCCTCATCTGTTTCAGGAGCGGATTTAATAAGTTCCAAAACCTGATATCTCTCAGCCTGCGCTGCTGCCTGAGCAGAAATGCTGATAGTATCGGTCTTCTCTTTCCCTCCCACACTCACATTTCTACCGGATCTTTTTTCCGGAGGAATGGGTTCTACGTGACCTACCCTGTCTACTGTCATAATCTTACCCTACCTATACCTTATTATCGGCAACTTCTTACTATAAGTTTACCAACAAATTTAATTAATTACCAGAGATAAACACGGAAAATTCGCCAATTTGTTCATTTTTTTCGGTTAAAATATCGAGGATTTCCGCCGCCGTACCCCGCAGATATTCCTCGTGCATTTTGGTCATTTCCCGTCCCAGGCAAACATACCGTCCACTGTCAATTTCGGCAATGTCACCCAACAGCTTGAGAATTCTGAAAGGAGATTCGTAAATAACGCAAGCCGCGTCCATCGACATAAGCTCGCGCAGGCGGCTTTTTCTGCGCCCGGGTTTGGGAGATAAAAACCCCTCAAAAACGACGGTTTTATCCCTGCCGCCCGCAACGCTGAGAAGAGCGGCAAACGCCGACGGTCCCGGAATGGGAATAACGTCATGCCCGGCTTCAGCCGCCGCCTTCGCCAGCACCGCTCCCGGATCGCTTAAAGCGGGAGTGCCGGCGTCGCTCGCGTACGCCACCGTCTGCCCCTGATTCAGCGCATCGATCACTTTCTCAGCCGCAAATTCCTCGTTTTGAGAGCGGCACGAGATCATTTTAACGCGAATCCCCAAATGACTGAGCAGTTTCAAAGTGCGGCGCGTATCTTCGCAAGCCACCAGATCGGCGCTTTTCAGCGTCTCAACAGCGCGAAAAGTAATATCGCCTAGGTTTCCGATCGGAGTGCCGATAATATAAAGGACAGCCATTGACAAATTGTATGGGTTTTATGGCTCAATGTACAGGCGGAGAAAAAACAATGTTTACGTTTTTACACATATTAGGTTTTGTTATAATCGGTATACTCTTGCTGTGGTTTGGATACACTCTTTTCTTTAGTTCATTGTCGCCGTTTTATCCGCGAGGATTTTCTCTGAAGGACTTTTTTAAAAATTGGGGTAAAAACGTAAAACTTACCGGCGAGCCTGATGATCCGCAAGTATGTCCCGTTTGCTGCAGAAGATTGATAAGAGGGGAGCTTGTTAAGTCGATAGCGTTCCCTTCATTGAGCGGCGGACGCGAACGGTTGATGTACATTAAAGGCTGTGTTATCTGTCTTCATGAAAATGTGCCGAGGCGCTGTCCCGTTTGCGGCTCAAATCTTGATTTGGATGATTTTCTTGTTTCACGGATGTTTACGCGGACTGAATCAAAAAATCATGTGCATGTGTTAGGATGCAATAAATGCAAAAGAGTTTGACAGAAGAATAAAACATGGTGTACAATGCTTAAAAGGAGCAAATATGGCGCAAAAAATCAGTGTTTTAAACAAAGTCGATGAAAAGGCAGTCAACAAATACAGCGATAAGAGTATTCAGCATAGTATAGCCACCAAGTTTGAATTTAATATTAGTATAGCAGGTACCAATTTTACAGATATTGAAGACGCTATAGTCCACGCATATAGATGCGGATTGGCGGCAATGAGTTCCGATCAATCCAAAAAAGTCAAAGAAGGCAAAAGCGTAGTTGATCAGGATGAACTTTACAATTTGCTGAGAAGAGGTCACTCTGTTCAGCATAAAGCTGACTTTTTAAGAGAAATAGCAAAAGAATGGTTTCCGATAGAGTCGCACGGAGAAAAGAAAATAAAAACCGTTCATCTTGAATTAATTGAGCTGGCTGATTTTTTAGAGAAGTAGAATAATTATTTCGTTGTAAAAAAAACGCCGCAGATGATCCGCGGCGTTTTCAATAAGACAAACTAATAAATTAAGACGTAATATCGCCAAAATCTAAAACAACGCCAGTTAACCCTTGGTTTGCGGGTATGATTATATCTTGACTTCTTTGATATGACCTATTATCTTCAGTATCCACACGTACGTATATTGTACATTGTTGTTCAACACCGGATTTTGGAAGTATTACTTCCCAGTTGGAAGATGATCCTGAATAATATGAGCTTCTGCTTCCGTTATTAGAGTTGATATATATGCCAATAATATGAAACGGCTGTCCGTTAATTGTAGCATTGACGGTTCCGCTTACAGTAACATACGCAAGACTCACGGTTCCAAAATTTCCGGTATCTGCAATACCGTTGGAAATAGTAATATTTTTGGAGTTTCCAAAACTAATATAATAGTTGCCCCAATTGCTGTTTTTTAACATAACACGTAATTCAAAAGTACAATTTGACAGAGTTGCCGGAAGCGAATCATCTATTAAATCGGTTTTATATACAGGAATGGAAAAGGATCTATCAGCACCGGTACCGGTTAGCGTGCCTACAGCATTATATTTAAAAGAATTACATTGTACATATATTTGTATTAGATCTGTGTTTACGGGAATATCGGTTAGAGAGATTGTGCCTTCAATTCTAAATAATACATGTCCTCGTTCTACGTAAAATGTCAAAGAGTAAAAAGGAACACTGGAATAAATTACTGTATTAGATGTTATAATATCAGCGCCTGAATATTGAAGGTTCATTTCAGAATTTTTTCCGATTTTGAATCCCAGCTCTTCTGCCATGTTAACAAATTCAGAATAATTATATTCATTGTCTGTCATATGGTAGAAAAAATCATCCATAGTGGTATTGTTACTAAAATCAAAATCTATATTTCTTTGTTCAACATATTCGCCGAAAGTAATTGAAAAATATGTTTTTTTTGCAAAATCTGAAAGCTGTAATGTAGGTTCGGCATTCAAATCGAAATCGTGACGAGCTTTGCTGTAATAATAAACCATATCATCCATGCCAGTACCGACATAAAAAGCAAGATAATATTCTCCTTCTGCAGTCCATGGCTCGTTGTTAAATCTAATTAATTCAAATGTTGCAGAGCCGTTAATTATATCACTACCGTATCCCATGGCGATGTACATTTGTTCCTCATAGAAAAAATCTTCATTATCTGATAAAAAAATTAGTATCATATCTCCGTCATATTCATTCAAACCATTAATAGTTATTTTTCCCTGTCCTGTAACAACTTCTTTTGTTCCCTGAGTTTTTGCGTTATTAAAAGTTGTAATCGCAGTATTCAGCGTTGTTACCGCTGCGTCAATTTCAGTTTGCAAAATGGTGTTTGACTTAACGTTCGTCGCAGTAGTAATTGCGGTGTTAAAAATGTCCATCACAGCTTGCGTAACCCAGTATGTGCCTTTATTTACGTTAGCTGCGTCAGTATTTATTACTACGCCGGTTTTAGCGGAATTAGCTTCAGATATTTTTGTATCAAGAGCTGTATAAACTAATGCTGCGGCTGTACCGTCTTCTTGAGCTGCTACAAATGCGGAAATTGCTGTGTTTAAAACGATTACAGCTGTATCAACTACAGACTGTAAAGAAGCCGTATCTCTTACGCCTTTTGCGGTGTTAATTGCCGTTTCAAAAGTTGACATTTCTGCCGCTGTAACCCATTTGAAATTCGAGGGTATGTTCGTACCGTCAGTTGACGTTTTTACACCGGTTTTAGCCGTTTCCGCTTCAATGATTTTTGCTTCAAGAGCGGAGGTATTGACTGTCTCCGGATTGGTGTTGTCCTCATCAGGACAGGCTGTTGTTACTAATCCCATAATCGTAATAAAAGCGATCATTACTGCGCAGAAAACAGCGCGGGACAGACTTTTTCTTTTCATCTAAGCACTCCTTATAAGATTGAATTTATAAAAAAGCCCTCGTGCCACAACACGAAGGTCATTTTTCCATCGAGAAACTAGAGAATATTTAGAAATAATGTCAAATATTACGGGGGGGGGGGTAATTTATTTATAAAAACTGATGTATTTTCCGCAAATTTGCTTTTAGTACATAAACAATGCATGATTTTTTGATTTTAGAAAAAATTAAAATAAATGTCAAGCACAAAATAAGTAGGAAGAGGTTCGTGTTAGTTGGTGTTGTTCGTGGTTAGAATCTTTTTTTCATCTTTTCCGCATCTCCGGTTTCTGTCAACCTTCCGGTTCATAATCTCAACTAAAACAATTTTGACTAACAGTACGATTGCGAGAAAAACCGGAAAGATGCTGAAACTCAAGTATGAAGCGAGCCATCCGAATAACGGCGGCATTATTGTAATTCCGATGTAGGCGCTTCCGACCTGCATCCCCATAATTGCCTGCGAATATTCTTTGCCGAAATTAACGGGCGTTTCGTGTATCAGGCTTGGAAAAATCGGAGCGCAGCCGAGTCCGATGATAAAAAGACCGGGCAGAAGCAATGCGTCTGTGAAAGGTAAAACTAAAATGACTATTCCGCAGCCGATAATAATTTGCCCCATTCGAACCATCTGCCTGTTGCTTAATTTCATGGTGATAAAACCGGATAAAAATCTGCCTGCTGTTATTCCGAAATAATACAAGGCGATCCATTGAGCGGCGATTTCAGGCGATATTTTTTTTTCCATTACGAGATAACTTGCGCCCCACAATCCTGTGACAGCTTCGATGGTGCAATAACAAAAAAATGTTATGAGAACTTCTTTTACTCCGGCGACAGAAAGCATTTTACTTAATTTGATCGATTTACGTTCGCTTTCATGATTTGTGTCATGTTTCGCATCACGTTCTGCTGAATTATTCTGCGGTTTATTTTTATCCCACAACGGCAGTGAAATAAACAATATAAAGACAAGACAAAATTGAATTATTCCTATCGTTCTGTAACCTAACGTCCACGAATCTCCTCTTAGTAAGAATGATGACATTATTACAGGACCGATTGTCGCGCCGACTCCCCAAAAGCTATGCAGCCAGCTCATGTGCCTTGCTTTGTAGTGTAACGCTACATAGTTATTCAATGCCGCGTCGACAGAACCTGCTCCCAATCCCAACGGAATTGCGAATATACATAAAAAAATAAAAGAGCCGGAAAAAGAAAACCCGATAAGAGCGGCGGCTGTCATTAAAACGCTTACTAATGTGACAACTCCCGTGTTAAAACGGCTGATAACTTTTTCGCTGAATACGCTGGAAATTACCGAACATCCCGCGATAATCATCGAAACAATTCCCGCGAAATGCAGAGGAACATTTAATAAATTATACATTGACGGCCATGCGGAGCCGAGCAATGAATCAGGCAGACCTAAACTGATAAACGAAATATAAATGATGATTAAAAGTAAAATTGTTAACATTGATTTTTTATTATATATATTGTATTTAAATTAATCAAGTAGCTTTTCCGCTTCTTCCATGTTGCTGATAACAGGAACATCAAAGGGACAGCGTTTTTCGCAATTTCCGCATTTTGAACATTCATCACCCTTATGCTTAAGATTTTTATAATGAGAACGAATTGACGGAGGAATATTTGCCGTATCTAATTTCGCGATATCCAAATATTTATTTACGGATGCAATATCAATTTCAGACGGACACGGCTGACAATGATTACAATAAACGCAGCTGCCTCGAAAACCGTCAGACCTTTTTGCGCTGCAATATGGTGTTAATATATCTGTATAATCGCGTTCAGCATCGCTAAGATCAAGATATTTTACAGCTTCAATAATTTCTTCCGGCGCTTTACAGCCGAGAAGCACACTCGCAACAGCCGGTCTTGAAAGAGCGTAATGAATACATTGCGCGACGGTGAGCGGTTTGCAAAACGGCGTATGTTCAGGCGAAATTAATTTTCCCGCTCCAAGCGCTTTCATTACCGTTATGCCGATATTTTTTTGTTCGCAAAGTCTGTACAACTCCGCGCGCTTCGGTTCAATTCCGATAAAACTTTCCGCGTTAAAACCTTTTTCAAGATGAGTAAAAATGCTTTCATCTGTCGGGATAATATCAAACGCGGGATTGATGCTAAACATCATTAATTCGGGAACCCCCGTATTAATCGCTTTGATCGCGGTAACAGGATTGTGCGAACTGAATCCGATGTGCTTTATATCGCCTTTTTCTTTTAGTTTAACCGCGTAATTTACAATTTCAGTTTCAAAAACATTTTTATAGTCGTCATCGGAATCTATAAAGAACAACATTCCAAAATCTATATAACCGTATATCCGCAGAAGATCTTCAAAATAACGCCGAACCGCCGGCATATCACGGCTTATGTCATATTGCTGTCCGATATCTGTCGAGCCGATATGCCCCTGAATTAAAACATCCTTGCGCCTTTCACCTAACGCTCTTGAAATATTTTCACGCACTTCTTTTCCCGGCATAAATACGTCAAGGATGTTAATGCCTCGGCTTAAAGCCTCGTCAATCACGGTTTTTATCTGATCATAAGGTTTTCCGTCAAAATGTTCGCAGCCTAACCCGATAATACTTGTCTTTTTATAGGTATTTCCGATTTCACGTAACGTCATGTTTAACTAAGATTTCACCTGCTTCACCGCGTCCGCGATTGCTGTAACTTTTTCACCGCGATCTGTGTACGCTGTTGTCGGCGGAGTGACATTCGCGCGGGGAGTTAACGCGCCTGTCGGACATGTTGAGACGCATAAGCCGCAGTTGATGCAGTTTTTATCTTCACCTAACGGCATGCTGAACGGCGGTTCTACTGTTGTGTCGAAACCTCGTTCTACAAAACCGAACACACCGCTTCCCGTTTCGATGCAGATGCGAACGCAGCGGGCGCACAAAATACATTTGTTTCTGTCTCTTACGATGTATTGATGACTCGTATCGATCTGATGCGTTATCTGCTCTCCTGCGAAAGCGAATTGATCCGCGTTGTAATCGGTTGCGTACTTGCGTAATTTGCAGTCGTCGGCATCAGCGCAGCCGCATTCGAGACATCTTTTCGCTTCTTTCTTCGCCTGATCTTCGGACATTCCCAGCTCAACTTCGTTGAAATTGTTATTGCGCTGTTCTTTTGTCAGCATGGGCATGTGAACTTTTTCGATCTTTTCGATGTTGTCAAATGCTGCGGGATCGATCTCTTTATAATCTTTTGCTTTAATGTGATTGTAAGGTTCTTTTTCATGCGTTAACTTTTGACCGTTCGCATGACCATCAGTCATGTATTGCATCATGGCGAATGCGGCTTTTCTTCCGCCCGCGATCGCGAGAATTGCAGTCTGCGGTCCTGATACCGCATCGCCTGCCGCGAAAACTCCGTCGATGTTGGTCATCGAAGTGATTTTGTCCGCCGTTAGGCGATCACGGTTTACGGAAACATTGCAATCGTCGCTGATAAAACTTAAATCCTGAGTCTGCCCGATTGCGGAAATTACGTAGTCCAATTCCATAGCGTATTCCGAACCTGCGACGGGGCGCGGCGATCTTCTGCCGCTGGCATCAGGTTCGCCTAATTCCATTTTTGTAACTTTCAATGTTACTTTGTTTCCGTTTTGCGTAACGCTCAACGGGTTTGTCAAAATTAAAAATTCGATTCCTTCAAGCTGCGCTTCGTGAATTTCCATTTCATCGGCGGGCATTTCCGCTATCGTTCTTCGGTAAATCAAACTAACTTTTTCAGCGCCGAGACGGTTTGCGGTTCTTACGCAGTCCATCGCTGTGTTGCCGCCGCCTACCGCCGCGATTTTTTTTCCTTTAAAGTCAGGCTGCTTTCCTCTTGTCAATGCGCCGAGGTAGTCAACGCCGATTAGCACGTTCGCGCATTTTTCTTCGCCGTCGATTCCCAACGGATAACCTTTCTGAGAGCCGACCGCTAAAAGAATCGCTCCGTAACCGTCCGCTTTTAAACTTTTTACCGTGATGTCCTTGCCGAATTCTTTGTTAAAAAGAATCTCGACACCTAACGATTTGATGATGTTGATTTCCGCGTCGAGGGTGTCACGAGGCATGCGGTAAGCGGGAATTCCGTAGCGCAACATTCCGCCCGGGTTTTCCTGTCTTTCAAAAATTGTGACGGAGTGACCTTCCTGAGCAAGATACCACGCCGCCGCTAAACCCGCCGGTCCTGCGCCGATTATCGCCGCTTTTTTTCCTGTTGACGGTTTTTTCTGCGGCAGATACGGAGTTTTTTTATTTAAATCGATATCAGCGACAAATCTTTTCAGATACGCGATGCCGATTTTTCCTTCAAAAATATTTCGTCTGCATTTCACCTCACATGGTCGTGTGCAAATTCTTCCGCACACTACAGGCAGAGGATTCGTTTCTTTGATCAGTTTTAACGCTTCGTCATATTTTCCGTTTACAATGTGTTGGATATAACCCTGAACATCAGTGTGAGCGGGACATTCCAAAATACAAGGAGCTGTGCAGTCGCCGTAATGCTGAGAGACAAGCAATTCAAGACAAGTTTTCCGCGCTTTATTGATCGATTCCGATTCTGTTGTGATGATCATGCCGTCTCTGATTTGCGCGCCGCATGAAAGCGGAACGCCGCGTTCGCCTTCGATTTGCACGCGGCAGATCATGCATGATCCGAACGGATTCAAGCGCGGATCGTGGCACAGATTCGGTATATCAACGCCGTTTTCGCGGCACGCGTCCAAAACCGTTTGATTTGGTTTCGCCTCACATTTTTTTCCGTTAATCGTTATGTTAATACTCATATTACCCTCGAAGTGTATTTCTGAAAACAGCGCCGAATTTACATACGCCTTTGCATATCGCGCACTTTGTGCATTTTTCCTGATCGATTTTGTGTATTTCTTTTACTTTTCCGCTGATTGCGTTAGTCGGACATTTTTTTGCGCATAACGTACAGCCGGTGCATTTATCGTTAATATCAAATTTTATCAGCGCCTTGCATTGATGTGAAGGGCATTTTTTATCTTTGATGTGAGCGATATACTCATCTTTATAATAACGTATTGTTGTAAGAACAGGATTAGGAGCTGTTTGCCCCAGACCGCAAAGCGAATTTGTTTTAATTTGTTCAGCAAGCGATTCCAGTTTTTCGATGTCGCCTTCTTCGCCTTTTCCCTGCGTTATGCGCTCTAAAATTTCCAACATTCTTTTTGTGCCGATTTTGCAGAAGGTGCATTTTCCGCACGATTCAGACTGAGTGAAATTCAAAAAGTATCTCGCGATCTCGACCATGCAATTTTCTTCGTCCATGACGACCATGCCGCCCGAACCCATGATTGCTCCGGTTTTCGCGAGCTCGGCGTAATCAATTACGGTGTCCATCAAATCCGCGGGAATACAACCGCCTGACGGTCCGCCCATTTGCACAGCTTTGAAATTTTTACCTGTGCTTGTGCCGCCGCCGATATCGAAAACAACTTCTTTAATTGTCATGCCGATCGGAATTTCAACTAACCCACCTCTTTTGATTTTTCCCGCCAACGCGAAAACTTTTGTTCCCTTGCTCTGCTCTGTTCCGATTGATGTGAAAGCGTCCGCTCCTTTTCTGATTATCCAGCCGATGTTCGCAAGAGTTTCAACATTGTTGATGTTCGACGGTTTTGAAAAAAGTCCGCGCGCCGCGGGAAACGGCGGTCTGATTCGCGGCATTCCTCTGTGCCCTTCGATCGATTCGATCAGCGCGGTTTCCTCTCCGCAGACAAACGCGCCCGCTCCCTCTTTAATATGCAGATGGAACTTCAGCCCCGTGCCGAAAATATTGTCACCTAACAGACCGCGTTCTTCCGCCTGCTTAATCGCTATTTTCAATCTGCGTATCGCGATTGGATATTCCGCTCTCGCGTAGACATATCCTTCCGTCGCGCCAATCGCGTAACCGCCGATTATCAAACCTTCGATAACGCTGTGCGGATCGCCTTCAAGGACGCTTCGATCCATGAACGCTCCCGGATCGCCTTCGTCCGCGTTGCAGATAATATATTTTTGGTCCTGGAAGCTTCGCTCTGACGAGCTCGCTGGGGGTGCAGCTTTGTTATCAGCGGCGAATTTCCATTTCATTCCTGTCGGAAATCCCGCGCCGCCTCTGCCTTTAATTCCTGATTTGAGAACTTCGTCGATTACCTGCGCGGGAGTCATTGTCTTAACGGCTTTTTCGAGTCCTTTGTAAGCGTCCATTTTAAGCGCGTCATCAATCGATTCGGGATTAATAGCGCCGCATCGTTCAAGCACAATTCTTTTTTGACGTGATAAGAAATTTGTTTCGGATCCGTCTGACCACTTGCTTTGCGTGTGGTCAGATAAACCGCCTTCACTTTTCAAAACAATATTATCCGCAAACGGAACGTTATTCAAAATATGGCTGTCAAAAATTTTCTTCGCCGTTTTTTCGCTGACATCGCCGTAAATTGTGCGGCTGCCGTTATCTTCATCGTAAATTTCGATCATGGGTTCTTTGTAACACATACCCATGCATCCTGTTTCACCTAACGTGACATCAGCTTTTGCTTCGTTCGCGAGCGTTTGCAGTGTTTCTTTTACTTTTAATCCGCCGGAAGCAATACCGCAGGAACCAAGTCCGATAATTATTTTTTTCATAATCAATTTTCCTTTGCCTGATACTGCGCTTTAAATTCTTTAATAGCGTTTCTCGCCGTGTCAGGAGTTAATCGTCCGTGAGTTTCGTCATTTATCATGATGACAGGAGCGAGCGAACAGCAGCCGAGACACGCGACAGATTCAACCGTAAACATTTTATCTTCGGTTGTTCCGCCGAGATCGATGTTGAGTTCTCTGCAAATCGCGTCGGCGACATTTTCCGCGCCGATTACGTGACACGCAGTCCCGAAGCAGACTCTCACAATATTTTTTCCGACAGGTTTCAATCTGAACTGTGAATAAAAAGTGACAACGCCCATGATCTGCGACACAAAAATCCCCATTCTCTGCGACAGCCGTTCAATCACATCACGAGGCAGGTAGCCGTACGCTTCCTGCAATTTTTGAAGAAGGGGAATCAACTGCGACTCCGAGCCGGTGTAGGCTTTCATCACTTCTTCAAATGAATCCCAATATTTGCCCGTATCTGAACAATTACACATAAAAACTCCGTGATTGTAGTATAGTTGATTTTAAGATTTTTCACAAGGTGACTGTCGTTATCTTTGTCACTTTGACCGATGCTATACGCAGATCTTTGACCTTTTTTACTTTAAAAATTAACCCGTTATATGAAATTTCAGGTCTTTCGTCTTCTTCGGGAATATACTTTAACTGCCCGATTAAAAAACCGCTTAAGGTTTCATATTCATCTGTTGGAAGTTTTACGTCAAAATGATTTTGTACTATTTCTAAATTGGCTGTTCCGAGAATCTTAAATGAATTTTCTTCCAGAGGAACAATATCGGGAAGATCGTCATTATCATATTCATCATGAATTTTGCCTACAATTTTTACTATTAAATCTTCCATTGTGATAATACCCAATGTGCCGCCGTATTCATCAACAACTATTGCCATGTAGACATGATCATTTTGCATATCCTGAAATAATTCATCCGCTTTTATCGAAAAAGGAACAAAGTAAGCTTCACGCATTATTGTTTTTATATCAAAGTTTGATGTGTCAGCGTTAGCCGCTATGCAGCGCAGAACATCTTTTGTATAAAGAATTCCGCGGATGTTATCGATGTTTTCCTCGTAAATCGGAATCCTTGTGTAAAATTCGCCTTTGAACATCTGCATTATTGTTTCAAAATCGACGTCTATCGGCAGAGCTACTACATCCATTCTATGTTTGCAAATATCCCCTGCCGCGAATTTTTCGATTTTAAAAATATTTTCGATCATGCCCTGTTCGCTTTCCGCGATTTGCCCGTGCTCGCCTGAAGTTTCAACTATCATGCGGATTTCTTCTTTTGTAGCGGCGACATCTTGGTTATCATCTTTGAATCGAATTATTTTTAAAATTAATTTTGCGGACGCAGAAAGAAATTTTACAAAAGGCAGAGCGAGTATAGATAAAACTTTTAAAAACGGCTGCGTCCCAAGAGAAAAAGGAATTGAATATTTCATGGCGATTCGCTTCGGAACAAGTTCGCCGAAAATAAGAGAGACATACGTTAAAACAGTAGTGATCAAAATGAACGTCAATGTTTCCGCAAGATGCTCCGAAATCGGCAAACCTTTTTGAAGCGCCCATTTTACAATCGGATCAGTAAAAGAATTTGCCGCGTAAGCGCCCGAAAAAAACGAGATAAATGTTATATAGAGCTGTGTCGTAGCAAAAAAAGTGTGCGGCTTTTCAATTGTCTTTAACAACCTAACGGCTTTTTTTTCGCCCTTTTCCGCGCGCAGCTTCACCTTATTTCGATTTGACGAACTAAGAGCGATTTCCGATGAAGAAAGAACGCCGCTTATCAATATCAATACTATTAAAATGATGACGCTAACCAACAAAATTTTCACCCCGTCTATATAGTATAAATGATTATCAATTTTTTATATACAAGAAAATATTATAATTTTGTTTGTTTTATTTGGAAGATTTCCGATAAATAGGCGCTTCCTTCAAGATAATAACCTGTTTCCAAATCTTCAATTTCTTGAATTATTTTCCTTTCAAGAAGAATCTTCATCGCTTCGCAAAGACTTAAATTATCATTTTTTCTAATATTTGCCAGCAGGTCTCCTAGCTTTACATAAACAAGAAATCTTTGTTTCTCGGTCATATTGATTCGCTCCGTAAAAATTTTAAATGTGAAAGCGCCTTTTGCGTGTGGAATGAATATTGATCATTGAGTTGTTTATATACCAATGCCTTGGAAATTTCCGTTACCGGCAAAATACCTAATAGAAATGTATTTAAAATTGCGGAAATATCATCGTTTGCAACAAGTCCGTGTACAAGATCGTATTTATTATCATGATTAGACAGCGTGTCATTGTGATTTGAAAATTCATGATTTCTGTTATTGATAACAAAAACCGCCCACTGCGCGTCAGGTTCAGTAAAAGATATAGTTTTTAAATCGTCTAAATTATCATTAAAATCATATATGTTAAGAAAAGGTTTGCCAAATTTGAATCGTCTTGTAACTTTTTGCGCCCACTCACTTGCCTGCTGCTTTATGGAAGTCATGTAAAAACCTTGTCCGAAATCTTTATACTTTGTACATTTTGATAAATCAATAGACGGTACTTCTGCATTACTTCCGTGATATAAAATCATTTAGTTGTTCCCTCTTTTGCCATATCGATTAACTCATCGATAACATCTTCGTTGGATTGAGTATGCAGCGCTCCATAACAATCTTCCAGATAACTCATACCGCCGTCAAACAGCAAACGTTCCGCAGCTTCTGATACGGCTATTCCAAGTTTTTTAGCGTAACCGCTGAGAATCATCGCTGTCCAGATCTCCTGCTGGTTCTTCATGTACTTGTATTTTAGGAAAATAAAACGGTATTTGCAAGAGGAAGGATTTTAAATTTAAGAAAAAGAATTCGGACAAAAAGTTCGTGTGCATACCGTAGGTATGAGTTAGTGTGATTTGTAGTAAAGATTCCTCCCCTAACCCACCGCTCCCACCAACGCCTCACACACAACATCCGCATCTCTCTCTGTCATCCCGGGATACAGAGGCAATGTCAGTTCATGCGCGCAGACATATTCGGCTTTTGGTGTGGAGTTAATTTTACCGTTGTATGCGGTGAAACTTTGTATTGCGGGATAGTGAATACTTGTTTGAACTCCTGCCTGCTTCATTGATTCGATGATTTTTGCTCTGTCGATTTTATCTGAAAGCAGAACGGGCATTATGTGATAACTTGATTTTCCGCGTGAGAAATTTCTAAAAGGAATTGTAATAGAAGAAACTCCGCTGAGTTTGCTGCGGTAATATTCAACAAGTTTTTTTCGTTCTTCGTTTGCGTCATTAAGTTTTTCAAGCTGGACAAGACCGAGCGCGGAGCTGATCTCGTGTATACGGTAATTTAAACCGGGAGCGGTTACATCGTAGGATACGGCTCTTCCCTTAAATCGATCAAAAGATAATACGGACATTCCGTGAGAGCGTAATAGTTTTAATTTTTCAAATATTTCTGCGTTGCGCGTAACGACCATGCCGCCTTCGCCGACGGCGATGTTTTTGTTTGCGAAAAAACTGAAAGCAGATACATCACCGAATGTACCGAGCGGCTGCCCTCCATAATCGGCTCCCGGCGAGTGGGCGCAGTCTTCGATCAATAAAAGTTTATGTTTTTTGCATAATGCTGTTATGCGATCCATATCGCATGCAAATCCTGCGTAGTGAACAATCATGACGGCTTTTGTGTTAGGTGTAATTTTTGATTCGATGTCATCGGGATCAACAGACCAATCATTATCAATCGAAGTGATGTCCGCGAGAACATTTTCCGCGCCGCACATTTTCACAACATTTTGATCGGCGATAAAAGTGAGCGAAGGCGTAATTACTTCATCGCCGCTGCTTATGCCAAGCGCTAAGAGCGCCATGTGCAACGCGGCGGTGCAGTTTGAAACGGCGAGGCATTTTGAATTATGTCCGAGAAAATTCGAAAAAGCGGATTCGAAAGCGAGAGTTTTCTCACTGATACTTATCCAGCCGGAATCAAGCACTTCTTTAACCGCCTGATATTCTCTTTCATCGTAATTAATCTTATGCAGTTGTACTCGCCACATAATTCATTGTATCATGAATTGGTGACAGTCACCATAGAGGAGATAAAATGAACTTAACAATGACTAAAGAAGTTCAGGATGAAATCGCGAAGGAAGGAATCATCGCGGTTCTTGAAATTGAAGACGAAAAAAACGCCGTTCCGCTGGCGAATGCGCTTCTTGAAGGAGGCGTTAAAATAATCGAGCTTGCGCTGCGTACCAAAGCGGCTATCCCTTCCATTTCGTTGATCGCGAATGAATTTCCGCAAATATATATCGGAGTTGGCACTATCATCGAACTTGGGCAGGCGGCTCTTGTCAAAAAAGAAAAAGGCGTGCGCTTTGGAGTTTCTCCGGGCATCAATCCTGAAATTGTAAAAGAAGCAATCGCCGCTGGTCTGCCGTTTGCTCCCGGCATCGCGACTCCTAGCGAACTTGAACAGGCAATCTCGCTTGGCTGCCGCACGGTAAAATTTTTTCCCGCGGAAGGCATCGGCGGATTTAGTTACCTGAAAAATCTCAACAGCCCTTACAATCATTTAGGCATCAATTACATTCCTCTTGGCGGTATAACGCTTGATACGCTTGCAAATTACGCGCAATTCAACCCCGTAATTGCAATCGGCGGAAGCTGGATTGCGACAAAAGAATTGATAAAAGCGCAGAATTGGAAAGAGATCACTAGGAGAGCAATAGAAACCAAGCGTATCTGGGATTGCAATCGAAATAAATAATATTGTTTTTATTTAAAAAATAACATATACTGTATGTATCAGTTTAGGAGGTTATTATGACAGAATTATCTAACAGTTTCCGCAAGGGATTGCGAAAGTTTTTTATTTTTCTCGGCGTAGCCGCAATTTCGCTGGTGTTTCAGGCTTGCTACGGAATGCCACCGGATGATTTGGAAGATGAAAGAGACAGTTTTAACACCGAAGGTAAATATTCAGAAAATAAAACTCCCGGAAACAACGAGTAAATTAGTTTAAAAAGGGAGGCTCTCATGATGAAGCTTACAGAGGAAACCTGTAAAATTCTTAGAGCTGTTTTTCGCGGAGTTGGAGCGGTTACAGTTTCTTTGTCATTGAGCGCATGTCCATTTCCAAATGTGTGGAACAGTAATGTTGATATGTAATGAAGAATAATTTTTCTCAATTTTTGTTTAATCAATTCAGAATAAACGAAACACACCTTCATGAATTAACATATCTTTTTTGGGAATGCACGCTTCGATGCAATTTAAATTGCAGGCATTGCGGCTCAGATTGCACTGCGGATAGCTCTGTAAAAGATCTGTCATTTGATGATTTTTTACAGGCAATTCAACCTTTAAAAAAAGCGTACAAGAGAGACAGCATAACAATAGCGATAACAGGCGGCGAGCCTCTGTTACGTGAAGATCTGCCTCAGTGCGGATTGAAACTGAGAGAAAACGGTTTTCGGTGGGGGATTGTCACCAACGGATACGATTACACTCCTGAAATACACAATAAATTACTTGCAGCCGGCATGGGATCGATAACAGTCAGCCTTGACGGAATGGAAGCAAATCATAATTGGTTACGTGCAAATAATCAGAGTTTTGAAAGAGCGGTAAACGCGTTAAGTTTGATTACCAAATCAAACCGCCTTAATTACGATGTTGTTACCTGCGTAAACGCAAAAAACATCGATGAACTTGAAATATTAAAAGAATTTCTTATCTCAAAAAATGTAAAAGCATGGAGATTGTTCACAATATCGCCGATCGGTCGAGCAGCACAAAATGATATCATGAGTTTAAATCCTCAGCAGTTAAAAAAATTAATGGACTTTATTGTTCAAGCTCGCGCAAGCGAAATAGCGCGTAACAATACGCGGATTAAAATTAACTTTAGCTGCGAAGCGTATCTCGGCGATTATGAACTAAAAGCCCGTGACGCGTATTTTTTCTGCCGTGCAGGAATCCAAATCGCCTCGATACTGATAGACGGTTCAATATCAGCGTGCCCGAACATCAACAGAAATTTTATTCAGGGCAATATCTACCGTGATAATTTTCTTGACGTATGGCGAAACCAGTTTGATGTTATGCGAAACCGTAAATGGACAAAAACCGGCATATGTAAAAATTGCGAAGCCTTCAAAAATTGCAGCGGCGGTGCCATGCACATGTGGAATGAGAAGAAGGATTCGATTATGAGCTGTATACATGACAAGCTAAGAGAAGAATTTCATGCATAGGCGCAAAGGCGCAGAGAATCTTTTTAGTTTTTTCTCACAATTTTTTATAACTTCCATGAAGCTAGGATAGCTATCTTTACCTTCAGGTTGAAAATAAAAATTCGGACAACAACAACAATAAAAATCTCTGCGCTCTCTGCGGCTCTGCGTGAAGATTTTTTCAAATTTTTTCATTTTCGGTCAAGCGCCACGCATCTGCGCACCCATATATACATGTACAAACAACATCAAAACATCGTTTGTGCAAGGAGTTTTTATGGGTGTTATGGCTTACATGCCTTATGGGGCGGGCGGAATCATTATTCGGGTTGAGACGGATATTCGCAGGGGAATTCCCGGCATTGATATTACGGGGCTTGCGGAAGGCGCGGTCAGGGAAGCGCGGGAGAGAGTGCGCGCGGCGTTCAGGAATTCGGGTTTTACTTTTCCGTTAGACAGGATATTGATAAACCTTGCGCCGGCAGGATTGAAAAAAGAAGGAGCGGCGCTTGATTTGGCGATTGCGCTTTCGGTGATGTCCGCCGCGGGAATCGCGCCGATTTCCGGCGATCTGCTGGTGATGGGCGAACTTGAACTTTCCGGCAAGATTCGTCCTGTGCGCGGTGTGCTTGCCGCAATCGCGGCGGGGCTCTCCGAAGGAATAAACGAATTCATCGTTCCTGCTGAGAACGCGGGTGAAGCGGCTATACTGGCTTCGTCGGGAAGTTTATCAAAAAAAGGCGCGCGCTTTACCGCCGCGGAAAATTTGCAGGGCGCTGTTCATGCGCTTTTTATCAGAGAAGAAAAAGGCGAATTGCCTGCGTCATTTGAAACGGCGTTGCAGGATTTTTTGGATACAAAATCAACAGGTATCATAATGAATGATAATGCGGCGGCTGAAAATTCCTGCAAAGGCTTTTCAAATAGCGCCGAAAATTCTCCCGGTGATTTTGCTGACGTAAACGGACAGTCGATTTATAAACGCGCTTTGGAAATTGCCGCCGCCGGAGGACACAATGTTCTTGCGTTCGGTCCGCCCGGCGCGGGAAAGACAATGCTCGCGAGGCGGCTTCCGTCGATCATGACTCCGTTGACCGCTGATGAGGCGGTTGAAGTGACCCGCCTTTACAGTTTGGCAGGACCTTTTTCAAACAGTAATGATTGCAGCACGTATCGATATATCGACCGCCTCATCACGAGAGCGCCTTTCCGCGCGCCGCACCACACTGCAAGCGCCGAAGGAATCCTCGGCGGCGGCAGGATTCCACGTCCGGGAGAAATTTCTCTGGCTCACTTCGGCGTTCTGTTTCTTGATGAAGCGCCGGAGTTCAGGATCAACGTGCTGCAGGCGCTTCGCGAACCGCTTGAAGACAGAGTAATCAGCATCGTCAGAGCGGAAGGACCGTTGCATTTTCCTGCTGAGTTTCAGCTTTTAATGACGGCTAACGCCTGTCCGTGCGGGCGGCTCGGTAAACGCGAGAACGGCGGCGTAATCCAAAACTGTATGTGCTTCTGCTCACCCGAAGAGATCAACCGCTACTGGCGCAGATTCGGCGGCGCTCTGCTCGATCGTGTTGAGATTAGAGTTGCCGTCCTTCCTCCAAAAGTCGAAGAGATGAGCAGGCAGATCAGCTCTACCCCAAACAGCCCGGCTTTTGCTTCTTACGCAGCCGAAGGAAAAAATGATTACTTAAACGAAAGATCGATTGACATTGCCCGCCGTGTTTTATCGGCTGTTGAGATTCAACGAGATCGTTTCAAAGGATCGGGAATCCGCAGAAACGCGATGCTTCCGGCAGGCAAATCTGCCGCTTTATGTCCAATGAATGAAAAAGCGGAAAATGCCTTTCATGTCGCTGTCGCGAAACTCGGGCTTTCCGGCAGAGCCTACCACGGGATTTTGCGGGTAGCGCGAACCATCGCAGACCTTGAGAGTAAGGACATCATAGAAACAGAACACATCTTAGAAGCAGTACAATATCGGCGGCTTGGGGAAGATCCATGGGACATCATGACAGTATAGATTTATCGTGTATTGACAGATGTATTGACAAATGTCTTTACAGATGTATTGACAAAAATCATCAGGAGGATTATAATGGAATTACGATTTGAATGGGACAAAAAGAAAAACATCAAGAATCAAAAGAAACACGGAGTTTCTTTTGAGACCGCAGAAAAGGTCTTTTTCGATCTAATGCGGTATGAAGAGGAGGAATATTTTTATGGGTATGGTACGAAGAACAGTAAGGGATGATGAACCGCTGACAGAAAAAATGCTTGCGGAATTGGAAGCTCTAAAAGACAGACCGATCGATTACAGCGATATTCCTAAGCGAACACCGGAACAAATACGAAGAGGGCGGTTGTTAGCTCAACAAATAAGGGAAAAACAAAAGCAAAAGCTACTAAAAAAGCAGATGTTTTCTCTGCGTCTGCAAAAGTCTACAATCAGTTGGTGGAAGGCGCTTGGAGACGGTTACACATCGATAATGGCGCGTCTCCTTGACGAAGCTACAAGAAACCCGGAGTGGATCAGTAAGTGTTTATAAACAGCTCCGGTATCGCCTCTAAAATCGCGTCGCTTATTTTTCTGTTCTTGCCGGAAAATCCAAGTTTTCGGTCGGGGCGGAGAGCGCCGTGATAATCGCTGCCTTCGGTGATGTACAGCCCCAGCGATTTTCCGAGCAGCTCTAAACGGTGACATGCGCTTCTCTTTGCTGTGGGGTGCCATGCTTCGAGCCCCATCAATCCCATGTCTTTCAGTGTTTTGATGAGCTCGGGTAAACGCCCCCACGCGACATATAGCGAGATGGGATGAGCTAAAACGGGGATTCCGCCGGATGCTCGTATTAGAGCAACCGCTTCATCAAAAGCAAGTCCGTCTTTCGGTACATACAGAGGTTTTCCGACTCCGAGATAGCGGTCGAATGCCTGACTCACGTTTTTTACAACTTTGTGTTTGATTAAAAGCGCCGCGAAATGAGGACGACCAACTGCATGACCGCCTGAAAACGATAAAAGCTCTTCCCAAGTCGCTTCAATGCTGATTTCATGCATTCTGTCGAGGATTTCACGGTTTCTTTTTTCGCGGCGGCGGAATAATCCGTCAATCGCGCTGATAAAAGCCGGTGTCGGGCTATGAATTCCCAGCCCGAGCAGGTGAAATTCGCCTCCGGGACCTAATCCAGGCGCTGCTTCATTAGATGAACCGGATGCTTTTCCGCCCTTCCAGTTGATATTTATCTCGATTCCCGGAATAAAAATGAAATTTTCGTGTTTCTGAGCTGCTATTTTTGCGCTTTCAAGCCCATTTATCGTGTCATGATCGGTGAGAGCGATGCCGCGAAGCCCGATTTTTACGGCTTCATCAATCAAATTGGCAGGGGGCAGCTCTCCGTCTGAAATATTTGAGTGCGTGTGTAAATCGACCATTGGAAACATTGTATCAAATTGTTGCCGTTTTATATATAAATTTACCGATAATAATAGGAAGAATCATCAAATAAAGTTAGAAAGTGATCGTTGATCATTCATGCTTTAACTTTTATAATATTAGTATGGAAAATGCGCATCTAAGGAAGCGGCGCATCTAAATAAGGACGGTTGGCAAGTGTTAGAGTATGTCTTGGAAAACGGAGTTATTGTTTCTCCGGGTAAAAAAGCGCATACCGGCGGTTTGGGAGTTAAAGGCGGGAAAATTATTTCCCGGGACGGTTTGGGCGCCGGCGGCGCATGCATAAAAATCAATCTGAAGGGAAATTCATTCGTCTATCCTTCTTTGATAAATACCCATGATCACTTGCAGGGAAATTACCGTCCGCCCGTTGGTCCGCAAAAAGGAAGTTTTTATCTGACATGGCTGCCGTGGGATAAAGATTTAAAAGCTTCAAAAACTTTTCAGGAAAGATCAAATTTAACCAGAGAGGAACTCTACGCTTTGTCAGGTTATAAATGTATTTTTTCGGGCGTAACTACTGTGAACGATCATTTTCCTCATAACTTAAATAGTCAAATTTTACCTACTCTGCCGATCAGGGCGATTCAAAATTACGGTCTTGCGCATGAATGTGTTTCGTACGATTTAAAATGGGGAGACGGAATCGAAATTGAACACGCGAGAGCCGTAAAAAATTCATGGCCGTTTATCACTCACCTTTCCGAAGGTTTTGAACAAGAGGCAATGCACAGCGTCGAAATGCTTGAAGCTAAGAAAATACTGGATAATCATTGTCTTTTTGTTCATTGTATTGCCTTCAGTGATGATGATATTTTGAAAGTCGCGAAAGCGGGAGCAAGCGTTTCGTGGTGCGGTTTTTCCAATATGTTTATGTTTAATGTAACATCAAAAATTCGCAAGATGATCAAAGCGGGAGTGAATGTTACAATCGGCACGGATTCTTCCGCGACAGGTTCCGCGAATCTTCTTGAAGAAATGAAATTTGACAGAGAACTTTACCAAAAACTTTACGGAGAAGATCTTCCCGCGAAAAAAATCTTTGAGATGGTAACGATAAATTCAGCAAAAGCTTTTTGGATGCAGGATCAGATCGGAACGCTGGAAGAGGGAAAGTTAGGTGACATTCTTGTAATGAAAGCGAAAGAAGACTGTCCTTACGAAAATCTTGTAAACTCCGGAATGAAAAATATCGAGCTTTTGATTCTTGCGGGAACTCCGATTTACGGCGATATGCGTTTTATCGATATTTTTAAAGGCAAACTGCCCGATGGTTATACGCAAATCAAAGTCGGCGGTAAAACAATGTTTGTGAAAGGCGACCCATCCGGTCTTTATAACGAAGTAAGACAAAGAGTTGGTTTCAATAAGAAGCTTGATTATCTTCCGTTTGAACCTGCGCAGCAAACACATTCGGTGCACGAAAAGGAAGGAAAATAATGCCGAAACCAGCACAATACCGTTCAGGTTCTCTGATCTACTTTAAAGGCGATCCTGCTGATAAAATATATATTCTGCAGACAGGAAAGATAAGTCTGGTTTATCAGGATATTGAAACCGGAATTGATTTAAAAGATCCTGTGCAGCCCGGAGAATTCTTCGGCGTTAAATCCGCATTAGGACGTTATGCGAGAGAAGAAAACGCAATGGCTCTCTCGGACACAACCGTAATGATTTTTACAGTGCCTGAATTTGAAGCGGTCGCGATGGCAAATACAAGAATCATCATGAAGATGCTGAAAGTATTTTCCAATCAGATGCGCCGCGTTCACAAGCAGGTTTCAAAAGTAATGTCGAAAGAAGAGCAGGAACCGGCTGACGGTCTTTTTAATGTAGGAGAATTTTATCTTAAAAATAAACGTTTCTCTCAGGCGAAACATGTTTTCAGCCGTTATCTGACATTTTATCCGTCAGGTAAAAACGCGATGCAGGCGTCAAAAAATCTTGATTTTGCGGAAACTGCGCTTGCGCGTTTCGGAGACAACAATGGTCCTGGAATTTCAGATAATAATTCCGCTACGTCATTAACAGACATCGGAAGCGGCACATCAAAAGCATTTTCCGACGGCATTAGCCTTGTATCGCAGGGTAAATACCAGGAAGCGTTTACCGCGTTTAAAAAAATTGTAGACGAAAACGCCGATCCCGGATGGACAGCAAAAAGCATGTTTGAAATCGGGCGCTGTATGTTTCTTTTGAACAAATTTGAAGAATGTATCAGATACTATACTAACATGCTGACGAAATATCCAAAACATCCTGACTTTAAAGAAACCATGTACATTATGGGACAAAGCAATGAAAAACTCGGCAGACAGGATCAAGCCGCCGCTTTCTATAAGAAAATTATTTCTATAGGCGGCAGTGAAGATGACAGCACAATCATAAAAGCAAAAAGAGCGCTGAATGTACTTGTAAACAAAGTACAGCAAGGAGCATAAGATGGCAATGGACATGGCTGCGTTTGGCAGATTTTCGCGCACATTCCAAAAAGGTGAGATCATTTTTTCGGAGTTCGAGATAGGTGATACTTTTTATCTGATCCAATCGGGCAGAGTGCAGCTTGTAAAACTTGCCGGAGATATTGAAAGAACTCTGGATATACTTCAACCTTCCGAAATGTTCGGCGAAATGGCAATTTTGGAAAACTCCCCGCGCTCTGCGACCGCTGTCGCTCTCGATGAAGTAAAAGTGCTTGAATTCAATTCACAGAATTTTGAAATTCTCTTAATGGGTAATCCGCAGATCGCCCTCAAATTATTGAAAATGTTCTGCAAACGTATTTACGATTCAAAAAGACGTTTTATGATTTTAACTTTGCCTGACGCTCAGACAAAAATCGCTGACGTATTTTTAATGTTAGACGAAACTCAGCCTGATATAGACAAAACAAGCGAAAGAAGAGAATTCAAAACCACTGTCGAGGGCGTAGCTCACTGGGCGGGAATGAGCGTCAATGAAGTAAGGGACACGCTCGGACATTTTGTTAATCAAAGGCGCGTGGAGATTTATCCCGACAGAATCAGCGTAAAGAATATTAACGACTTCTCCCGCTTTGTAAGCTCAAGACGAAATACTACTTTGAGAAGCAACACCTAAAATTGTTAGTTTAAAGCAATGAATAATAAAAAACTATTGGTAATTTCCGATTCACACGGCAGTATGAAAGCTCTAAGAGCTGTTTTCAACTGGGCAAAAGAAAGAACACCTCCATACGACACTATCTGCGCCGCCGCGTTTCTCGGCGACGGTATTGATGACATTCATCCTGCGTTAAATGAAACCGGTTTTTTGTGCAACTGGGCAATGGTTAGAGGAAATAACGATTATTTCAGCCATGAACCTGACACCGCTCTTTTTGATTTTTCTGATTATAAGTTTTTTATTTGTCATGGGCATCGGCATAACAACAGCGGAACCCAAGCGCTTATCACAATTGCTCATGCCAACAACGCGAATGTCGTGTTAACCGGACACACCCATGTCCCTCATCTTAAAAAAATTGACGGCATATATTTAATCAATCCGGGCAGCGTAAGCCGTCCGCGCAGCAGAATTGGCGCGACATTCGCTGTTATTGAATGTGCCGATGACCGCGAACTAAAAGTCGATTTTTTCAACATCTGTGAAAAGGGCGAAATTCGAAGCGTAAAAATTTAAAATTATTTTTTCAATATCATTATTGTATCAAAATGACACAAATTTTGTTAAATTTAATTTTGCTGTATCATTTTTACCAAAAATGGAATTAAATGCACTAAAAAAGCGGCAAAAAAGGTGACTGTCACCGTTTTTTGCGCTTGGCACGGTTTTTGCTTTTAAATTTGTGTCGATGAGGAGGAGCGGAAGCACCCGCCGAAAGGGGGACAGTGTTTTAGCAGTGTTACAACCAAAGCTGTGACACTGCTTTAGCTGTGACGGTTCGTTGAACCGGAAAAATTCCGCCCGGAACAAAGTTCCGATCGAACATAGTTCAATAGAACATGTTCCGAACAATCCCATAGGACAGGAGAAAATTATGAAAACGATAACTTATTATCGCCCGAACACCATTCAAAACATCATGAATGAGTTCGACAACTGCCTTGAGTCACTGGACTCACTGCTGCCGCCCGCAACAAGGATTTTCAATCATGTGCCTGCTGTTGATGTCCGTGAATCCGAAGGCTCTTACATTTTGGAAATGGAATTGCCCGGTTACGACGAGAAAAACATCGACGTTCATGTTGATGGAGCAAATCTCACCATCGCTTCAAAACAGGAATCGATAGAAGAAAAAAATACCGATAACGACGGTGTCTATCTGATTAAAGAACGCCGCATTTCTTCTTTCAGCAGATCTTTCAAGCTGCCGCAAAACGCGAATCCCGAAACAGTGAGCGCGTCTTTCAAAAACGGAGTGCTTAGCCTCGAAATTAAAAAGAGAGCGGAAGCGCAGAAGAGAGCGATATTGATCAACGCGGCATAAGCGGTGAAAACATGACAAAAGCGGGCTGCGTTATGCGCAACCCGCTTTTTTATAACCCTAAATCTTTTCCTGTCAAAATAATTTTTATTCTTCCCGCAGGTTTGCAAAAACGCATCGAAACAAAGTATGAACAGATTGTATCGCCGCTGAGGCAGTCAGCGCATGTGCCTGTTTCGCCGCAGGGTGTTTTCAACTGCGGAAAACGCTGAATATTCAGCGGCGCTGCGATATTTCTCGCGCGGCTTAAAGCGTCATTATATGTTTTTACAACTTTATTCATGCCTGCGGCGATGATAACCTGCTTGGGACCGAAAATCATCGCGGCGACGCGGTTGCCGTAACCGTCAATGTTTACAATCCATCCGTCTTCGCTGATCGCGTTCGCGCCTGAGAGAAAAGTGTCGCATAACATAGCCTTTCGCATTATATCCATTCGTTCTGCCGGAGACGCGGCTTTGTCTCTGTCCAGAAGATTGAAACCGTCTTTCAAAAGACGTTCCTGTACTCCAAGATCGATCATCGTTTTTGAACCGCCCCATGATACAATATGTTCCTTCGGTATTAATGAAACAATTTTTTCGAGAGCATCCGCAGGTTCATCAAAATAAAACGCGTCAAAGGATCGTTCCTTTAATGTTTTTACAACTCTTGGTCCGAGTCTTGAATATCTTTCTTCTGCAAGTGTTTTCATGATTTCAGTTTAACATAAAATAATTTAAAAGAACAGAGACTCTAAAAAATTAAAAAACCTGTTCTAAAACATAGAAGACGCTTTTATCTGTTCCGAAAACAATTCTTTTTCCCGCGATAACAGGCGCCGATAAAATCGATCCTTCGGTTTCCATCTTCCATAACAAACTGCCGTCGCGCGCCGAAAGACAAACGAACTGCGAAGGATTGTAATCATCTCCGAGAAGACCGAAATAAACTCTGCCCGCCGCGATTGTCGGAGGCGAACTAACCGGAATATCAAAAACTTTTTCCCAGCGAAGATTTCCGTTTTTCGCGTCAAAAGCGCGGGCAGCGCAATCACCGCCTGTGAAAATTACCAAATCTTTCCATACGGTAGGGGCAAGAAAATCAAGGATTTCATAATTTCTTAAGAGATAGCGTATAACGTCCTCGTAAGATGTGTAATTAATAATACCATCGCAGTTTTGACGCCAGACAACTTCTCCCGTGTGGCGGTTGTACGCGTGATAACCAAGATCAATTCCGCCGTACAAATCAGCGGTTCCAAAATAAAGAAGATCTCCTCGGACTGCCGAGAACGAGTACCATGTGGCTTCAATATCATGAAAAGAAAGATACCAGAGAAATTCACGTTTTTTTATGTCATAAGGACCGACTATAGAAGTCCTTGATCCGGGAGCCATATACATAACATCGTCAGCCATCAGGAATGTGTAATTGTACCAGCCCGGATTATACAAACTGAAAACTTCATCTCCGTCAGGTGAAAGAAAATAAACAGCGTCCGCGTCTCCGACAAAGATAATATAATCTCCGTACCGCGACACCTGCGAATTGATCTGACTCCTTGTTTGAAAAGTCCATGCAACTTCGCCGGTTTCAAGGTACAGAGCGTACAGTTTTCCGTCTTTGCTTCCGAAATAAATTTTTTCTTTATCAGCCGCAGGAACAGAATTGATCTCCGCGCCGCTCTTGAAAACCCACCGCATATAACCGCTTTCAACGTCAAGTGCGTAAAAATTTCCATCATCGGAACCAAAATAAATTGTATTGCCTATTACAACAGGCGGATTAAGCGATCGAATCTTTTCATTGCCGGATTGAAGATTGATTTTCCAGCGCAGCCCGAGCGGCACAGTGATTCGGGAATTGCTTACGCCGCGTCCGCCTTCACCTCGAAATTGAATCCAATCAGTGTTACGTGAACAGGAAGTAAAAGCAATTGTAAAAAGCATGAGGGTAATTACGAAGAATTTTCCGCAGAGGCGCAGAGGCGCAGAGGCGCAGAGGCATATCAATTTTTTATTTTTTATCATAAATACGCTAATCCCCTTAAGCTTAGAATACGAACAAAACATCTATGAAGTCCTTTGGTCTTAGTTCTTTCTAATATATTTACATATTCCTGCTTCAATAGTTGAAATCGTTCGTTTATTTCAGCAGGATCAGAAAAATCCCTCCAGCGAATTTCAGAATAAATATCGGCAAAAATTTTGAAGTTTGTTCGTGTCGGTGCGTGTTGGTTCGATGTTGATTCCGGAAACAGCTCCGAGTATTCGTGCGCGGTTTTTGAAGCGGGTTTGATCGGTTTTCCGTCCGCGGCTAAACGCGCGAGCAGCAACAAATAGAGGGAACGCGCGCCTTGTCTGTCGCCGCGCTGAGCGCCGATGTAAAGAACGAGTTCTCTGCCGTAACGAAGGGCGTAAGCTAAAATAATTGCGGCGATTACGAGTATTAGAGCGGTTCTGCCTACCGCCCGCCACGGAAATTTTTTCACTTGCGAGAAAGTTCTGTTCTCGTCGAGTATCGGAATTACAACATCCCAATTATTAAAGTCTCCCATGCCTTCCGGCGGCTTTGAAAACGCTGTCGATTCAAAATCGAGCCATCCGTAATCGGGAATGTAAAATTGCGTCCATGAGTGGCTGTGAATATTTGTCACCATGTAGAGGTGATCGAAAGGAAATTGCTGAAGCGCGGAAATCTTTTCGCGTAACGCCGCGAGTCCGCGAAGATGCGCCTGAGTCTGCAAACTTTCCGCCGCAAGATAACCTGTTACAACACGCGAAGGAATTCCCGCAAGCCGTCCAAGCAGCGCAAGCGTGTTTGAAAATTCAACGCAATCGCCTTCGGCAGAATCAAAAAGAAAGTTTTTCAACGCTTCAATAGAATAATCATCATCAGGATTAAGATTGTATTGATATTTGCTGAAACTCACGAGTATAGCGATTATTTTTTCAAGATGTTCATTACTGCCTGCGGATGTTCTGTTCTCTTGTGTTTCTTCGTATTCTTTTGATCTTCCTGAAGAAAAAATATGCTGCAGATAACGATCGTCTTTAATAATTGATTCGCGGTTATACCGCCATGAACGCAGCGCGTTATCTAAATAATTTGTAAACTCGCTTTTTTCGCCGGCATCAAGAGGAAGTTCCAGATAGTGAGAAAGCGCCGATCTTTCACGATTTGTGAAAGCGCGCGAAGGAGAATGTACAAGCATTAACGGATCTCCCAAATGCGTGCTCGACTCAACTTGATGAATGTAACGAAGGGGTCCTGTGTTTTCGCTGAGAATTGTCGGATCTATTTCAACGGGGCGGTACGGTAAATATTTATGACGCAAAGTAGAAAGAGAAAAAACTTCCTGTTTTTCTCTTTCAAGATCGGTTTCCGGTTCATTATCAGACCATGTAATAAAAAATCGTTGATTGACCAGCTCATTTAAATTTTCCTGAGAACTTAAAACAAATCCTTTTACCGGATCAAGCTGTCCCCGGAAAACATTTCCCATATATATAGGCTCTCTTTCCGAAGCGACAATTTTCACCATATATTGGCGATTATCACCTGAGTCTCCTCTTCCGTTTCTTCCCTGCCAGTCATATTCCGACAATCCTCGCAATTCCGATCGGCTGCCGTCGCCGCGGGGCAAAGTTCTTCGTCCGTTTCCTCTTTGCGGTATTCCGCGATCTAAATCAGATTGCCCGATCTTTACTGGTATACGTTCCGAAAGAAAATTTGAAATGATCGCGTTACGCACAAAATCAGGAGGCAGAATAATAATCACGGCAATTAAAATTACAAACGATGAAATTAAAAATACAAATCCTTCTTTCCATGCTCCCTTGTAGCTTTTCGGGTACAAACATAAATAAATTATTGCGCTGTGTAAAATAAAAATTACGGCAGCCCAAACAAGAATAAACGAAGTTAAAACATTGCTCTGCTCGGCGATTTCTTCTCCGGATCGCGAAAGAGAAAGTAACCGCAGACATATCCACACAAGAAAAAACGGCTCAAGCCCTGCGATTTTTGCCCACGGAGAACGAACTGCGTTATTAGGAGGAAATATCAAATATGTAAATGTAAAACTTATAACACCGGCAAGGAACGGCGTAAACATTCCCATGCCGATACCGCCCGCAATCAGAGAAAGCACAAACAACATGATTGATGAAATAATTATTTTTCTGCGGTTGTTATGTGCTAAAACAGACGGAAAAGCAAGCACAGTCATAACGGGAACAATGATAAACCATTGTACAATTCCGATTCGATCAAAAGAAACTGCGATTCCCGGGTGAGCGGCGACAAGAGTTAGTACGCTTAAATACGAAAACAATCTTAAAGAAAATAAAATGATGGAAGATTTTTCAGATTTCATAATTCTATCTCCGCATAATTAGATTCTATCCTATTGATATTTGCGCCTAACGGTTGTATGTTTTTTCTAAACCATAACAGAGGCGGCGTGCAGCCCTTAGAGGTAAAATCTTTAAAACTAATAATTTCTGTTTCCGTTCCTTTTTCTTTCAGATTTGTTATTTGTTCTGACGGCTGCGAAAGAAACAATGTAACGGGACGCGGATTACACGCAAGCAAAAAACCATGCAATCCTTTATCGCAGGCTGTTGAAAACACATATAAATCGCCGGTGTTAGGCGCAAGAGCGGCTTCTGCCTTGGGCGGCATAAACGATAATCCCGCAAGCTCTTCAAGAAAAGCGTCAAGGTCTTCGTCATCTTCGATTTCCCAATTACCCTGCGCGGCGCGTATATCGAAAACGAACGAAGAATTTTGTTCTTTAATGCTACGTAAAAAATAAATCAGCCGCGCTTTCGCCCTATCCAACAGCCACAATGCTTCCAAAGAATAATTTTGCTCTTTAGTTGTTTTTCTTTTTTTCCTGTTCATTGTAAATTGTTCTTTACTGATTGCCCTCTGCGCGTAATTGCGGAAATGCACTTCGATACGAGTGACTTTTTCCTGCGTGTCCGTCGAAATGCGCGTGATGAGCGTATCAATTCTGTCGGAGCTTTTCCAGTTAATGTCGCGTAACCTGTCGCCGGGAGTGTATTCGCGCATATAGTAACGCTCTTCATCGACAGAAGGTTTGCTGCGTTTGTCTTCTGCGCCGGATTGCGCGTTTATGTGAACTTTTTTTCCGAAACAGGGAGTGCTCCTTACATTTACGGTTTTCGGCTGCGGCGCTCCGCATGAAAAAGAAAAAAAACCGAAAATGTCGCATAACTTACAGTACCCTTCTCCGTGAAAAATTCCCGACATCGGAAAGTCAAACGGAAACTTCACAGACGTTTCTTTTCGCGGTACGGAAGTTTCAACTAACACGGGACAGCCGCCGCTAATTGCCGTACAATTGCCGATGACTGCGCGGTCGCCAGCCGTTGCGCTATTATCAACGGCTGTATAATCGTCTGAAACGCTGGCTTGATCTCCGCATGGAAAGAAACGTCCTTCTACAAGAAAGTGAAGACGATAAAACAGAGGTATATTTTCATCAAGACCTGTTACTTGCGCGGAGCTTTGAATATCATCCGCGGTGTTTAAATCTGCCGTCATAGGAGACGGAGTTTTCCAGCCGGGAGGCTCTGTCATTTTCAGTTTGCGCGATTTCCAAACGCCGATGACGCATAACACAAGCAGGAGAAGAAGAAGCGCGGAAGATAAAACAATTTCGTAATAATTGCGCGTAACAAGAGATCGAATCAAAATAAAAAAAGCGGCAAAAATAACAGCGCCGCCGAACGGCGTAATAACGCTTGACTTCCTGACGGAGTCAAGTTTTCGCCAAAACTTCCGCATCATTAATCCTGCTTCGGTTCAACGGGCACCGAATTCAAAATGCTGAGCAGCGGAGTTTCAGGCGGTATAGACGGATCGCGCGTAATTATTCTGTGAGCCATCGCGTGTAAATAAATTTCTTTTACGATATCGACAGTGACATAATCCATGCCGCGGCAGAGAGCAAGAGATCGCGCAAGCCGCGAAATGCGGACACCCGCGCGTGGGCTTGCGGGCGTTTCAATATCGGGATGCTGTCTTGTCGCACGGACGCTGTTGACAATGTAGGCAGTCACATCGGGATGCATCTGAACTTCGTCAACCATTTTTTTCCAGCGGATCAAATCGGCGCTGTCAATAACGCTTTTAAAATTATCCCACGCGTCGATTCTTCCGTGACGATTGATAATCGCCGTTTCATCTTCGGCGGAAGGATAACCAAGAGAGAGCCTGATCATAAAGCGATCGAGCTGAGGCGTTGGCAGCGGAAAGAGATGAACGCCTTTCAGGTTCATCGTCGCGATAATAAAGAAAGGATCTTTTAAATGATAGAGTTTGCCCTCGATAGTTACGCTTTGTTCTTCCATTACCTGAAAAAAACTTCCCTGCGTTTTAGGAGTCAGCAGGTTGATCTCGTCACATAACACAAAGTGCGCGAACACAGGTCCCTTATTAAAAATCATTTCGCCCGAATGTCCGATAAAACGGTTGAAACCGAGAATATCCTGCGGCAGAAGATCGACCGTACATTGAATACGGCTAAAGCCTTCCATCTGGACATTACCGTCCGAAGCTAAATCCTCGGGACGCCAGCGGATCGATTGAGCCAACGCCCGCGCAAGAGATGTTTTTCCCACACCATGGGAATCCGCAAGAATTACATGACCGCCCGCTATTTGCGCGGCAACGATATATTCCAGTTTTTTCGCGTCTACAGAGATCAAGTTTCTGATGTTATTTATCAGCAGATCGATTGACGGTTTGATATTTGAAGCCATATCACAGTATAACACTTTTCTTTATATAAATAAAGCGGATTGTTTTTATTTGTCTGTTTAAAGGTTTTCATCTCCGCTTATGCGGTATATAATTTCAGAACCATCGGCGAACTTTGAAAAAGACAATCATTATGGCCGCAACAAAAAACATTACGCCAAGAACAATGAAATATCCGAAATTATATCTTAATTCAGGCATGTTTTCAAAATTCATGCCGTATATTCCTGCTATAAATGACAACGGTATAAAGATGGCGGAAATCATCGCTAAAACTTTCATTACCTTGTTCAGTTGATACGATAAAACAGATAAATTTACTTCCATGACGCTTGACAGCCATTCGCGGTAATGTTCTACTTGCGCTACCGCATGATCCAAATTTTCAATCAAATCCTGTAAGAAAGGTTTTATTTCTCCTGTTTGGAAAAATGATTCTTGCCGGGAAATAAGTAATAAATTGTTTTTTAAAGGCAGGATCGCTTTTTTTACCAGCAGCAGGTATTTTTTTGTTTCCTGTATTTCTTCAATATATGTATCATCACTGGTCATTGTCGCGCGCTCCTCAAGATTTTCAATGTGTTCTTCCAAATGGTTTATAGAGTTAAAATATTCATCGACAATTTTATCAATAATCAAATAGGCAAGATAATCGGTTTCCATTTTGCGGATTTCATCGGTATTTTCAATTATTTTTTTTCTTATACCTTCAAATGCGCCTCTTGATAATTCCTGAAAAGTCAGCAAAATGTTTTTCATAATAACTATTCCAACCTGAGTAATAATTAATTCATCTGCATTTCCGTCCCGGGATACAAAGCGCTTGTCTTTCCGGAACGGCAGGGAAAATTTTTTCTTTTCTGTATTTGAACGGTAAAAAGTATTCTTTTTTTGTATAATTGTTTTAACTAATAAAAATCTGTATTGAGGAAAAATTTCCATTTTTGCCTGTTGTTCTGTCTGCAAAATATCTTCAATAGTTAAAGGGTGAATTTCCAGCAATTCACCCAAACGTTTAATTGATTCAATATCTTTTAAACCGCTGACATTTATCCACAGCATCTTTGAATCGTTTTTAAGATTTATTACCTCATCAATGGAGGAGACATCTTTTGTTTCCGCAGACTCTGAATCATAATTTATATAAGATAACTTCATTTCTGAAGCAGGTATGTCTCCTGAATAAACCGGATTAACAACCTGCATATATTTTGATTTCAATGCCATCTGTGTTTCTCCTACTGTTCGAAAAATGTTTTATAGTTTTTTATTATATCATATTAATTCATTAAATACCCTTTGATTTTACTTTTTTTTCAGTATTTTCAACAATGGAAAATTGATAATCAGGATTACTTATAATTTTTATTTTATCCTGAATACTAATTCCATCAATACCGAAGCCAATTGCATCCCATCCTTCGGTTTTTTGCCGCGCAAATAGTTCTATTCTGCTTAAATCTCCAAATAATTGAACTATTCTATCCCTAACTATAGGCGGTTTTGCAGAATGACCTATCCGCTCATGCATTAAAATCTGCGGAACCGTTTTATCGACTGATTTTATATGACCGCGCATACCTAATAAACAGACTTCTATATTCGATTTCGTATAACTTCCCATACCATGTAAAGGCATACCATCTTTTTTTATTTTAACCCAAGAAAAAGCGCATGTTTTATATTTAAACCCCCATGCCTCCATTACTTTAAACGCATCTGGTAATGCCGGCATAGTCCCCCATAGAAACAAGGCGCAGTTTTTATCACGTAACTGCTTCACCTCCAGTTCGCAAATTTCCTCTGTAGACATCGTCTGGTAGTGTTTTTCAGGCGCAAAATTACCGCCGTCTTTACCAGTACCCCATAAATACGCCCACGGAGGATCCGCATAGATAATTTGATACTTCATGAAATAATACTATCAATTTGAGAAAATTATTGTCAATTACTTAAAATCTTGCTATAATGAAATATTATAGCATTTATTTATCGCAAATTATTTTATTTTGTTAGGTGTCATTCTTTATATTTTCGACAGTCTGGTTATATGAAGTTTTGGCGTACTTTATTTCTTTATATACTTCATTACATTATTATCCCAAATATAATTATTCCATGCTAAATCTAACACATTATTTTCTTCATTAATAATTTCTAAAATCTTAAATCCATTTTCAATATACTCCGCTGATGAAAATGGGTCATCATAATTTATTAACACAGGTACTAAACAAAATGGTTCAATTTCATTTGTATAAATATTATATCCATATACTGTAAACACATCACCAATATTTTGATGCCATGCGTAGGATAATATTTCATTTATTCCATCATTATTAA
>Ga0209755_10001596_pt1 | contig 34395 bp, 29 predicted proteins | sample TergutCo191P1_FD_187301 | JGI IMG/M metagenome (GOLD analysis project Ga0209755, IMG submission 187301) | Cornitermes sp. P1 segment gut microbial communities from Petit-Saut dam, French Guiana - Co191P1 (SPAdes) (version 2) | ecosystem: Host-associated > Arthropoda: Insects > Digestive system... | reverse complement strand
TTTAAATTATCTTAATTTGTTTTAATGTCATTATTAAATATAAATATTTTAATTTTCCCTGACTAAGAAATTCTGCCGGCATTGTTATGGTGTATTTTTAGATATTTTCAATTATTTACTCTTTATTCTTTGTATTGACAATCAAGCCCATTCAGTACAAAATGTAATATTAAACCAAATCAAGGAGCCTTTTGTGAGCCATTCAACCGATAAAATCAGAAATATCGCTATTGCCGGTCACGGTCAGACGGGAAAATCAACCCTTTTTGAGCATTTGCTCTTCGCGGGAGGCGTCATCCAGCGTGCCGAAACCCTGGAATCGGGGAAAATGACCAGCGATTACAGCCCGGAAGAAATTGAGCGAAAAATATCGATACATGCCGCAATGGGTCATGTCGAGAGGAATGGCGTTAAACTCAACTTTTTGGATGCTCCGGGTTCGTCCGATTTTAACGGAGCGGTGATTCTTAGTTTCCGCGCGGCGGAGTTCGCGCTTTTAATGGTAGACGGAAAATCCGGCGTTCAGATCGAAACTGTCAAACTGTGGCGCAATCTTGATTCAACAAATAAGCCGAGAGGCGTTTTCATAACAAAGCTTGATAATGATCAAGCTGATTTTAACCGCACTCTTGCGGACATCAAAGAGAAATTTAATATTAATCCCGTTCCTGTCACAATACCGATGGGAGCTGGCAGCAGCTTCAAAGGCGTTATCGATGTGCTGCACGAAAAGGCATACATCATGCAGGGTGAATCTGTAGAAAAAGAAGAAGCTATCCCTGCCGAATTTAAAGACGCTCTGGGCGCCGCGCGCGAAAAATTGATGGAAGCCGCAGCCGAAGGCGATGATAATCTAATGGAAAAATTTTTAGAGAACAGCTCTCTATCAATCGAAGACACGAAAGCCGGTCTTATAAAAGCGTTAGCTGAAAATAAATATGTTCCCGCCTTTGCCGGCGCTCCTTTGAATAATTCCGGTTTATTCTCTTTAATGGATTTTATCGTTGATGCCGCTCCGAATCCCCGCTCGGCAAAAGATACTGTTCTTGACGGCGAAGGAAAGGAAATTCCTGTCGCTGTCGATCCTGATAAACCAATGTCGGCTCTTGTTATCAGAACAAATTACGATCAATTCTCCGGAAAACTTTCATGGTTAAAAATAATTACGGGAAAATTAACGGCAGATTCAGAAACTCTCAATGTTACAGAAAATAAAAAAGAACGCATCGGCAAACTCTACACTTTGCAAGGCAAGAAACTTGAAGAAGTAAGAGAATTATCCGCAGGTGATATCGGCGTTATCGCAAAAGCGGCGACTTTAAAAACAAACGACACGCTCGCGGCGGCAGACGGCAAATGTTACGCGCCATTACGCTTGCCGGAACCTGTTCACTCTGTGGCAGTTAACGCTCTGGCAAAAAAAGACGAAGATAAACTCGGCGAATTCCTTGTACGGGCAGCCGAAGAAGATAAGACCTTCCGTTTCCATTATAATGTTGAAACAAAAGAGTCGGTCATCTCAGGCATGGGTGAGCTTCAGATCAATATCATTCTTGATAAAATAAAAGCCAATCAAAAGATCGAAGTTGAAACGAGAGTTCCGCGCATCGCTTACCGCGAAACGATTACGAAAAAAGCCGGCGCTGAATACACTCACAAAAAACAAACAGGCGGTCACGGTCAGTACGGTAAAGTCGTATTGGAAGTCGCTCCCCGCGGACGAGGCGAAGGCTACGAATTTGTAAACGCCATCTTCGGCGGCGCTATTCCAAAGAACTACATTCCGGGCGTTGAAAAAGGCTTAGTTGAAGGAATGGGGCACGGCTCAATGGCGCATTATCCCGTTGTTGATGTCGAGGTAAAACTCACAGACGGTAAATATCACCCTGTAGACTCGAACGAGCTCTCTTTCAAACTAGCGGCGCGTAACGCATTCCGCGAAGCGATGAAGCAAGCGGCTCCCACGCTTCTGGAACCGATTATGAATCTGACAGTATTTATAGAAGAAAAATATTTAGGCGATGTAATGAGCGACCTTTCAGGAAAACGCGGCAAAATTCTCGGTCAGGACTCCGCCGGCGGCATCGCCGAAGTACGCGCCGAAGTTCCAATGGCGGAACTTCTTCGTTACTCGATAGACTTACGCTCGATCACATCAGGCACCGGCTCTTTCAATGTGGATTTCAGCCACTACGCGCCGATCTCCGGCAGAATAGCAGACGAAGTTATCAAAGCGCGCGCTGAATTCAAAGTACAGGAAGCTGATGAATAATGTTAAAAAAACTTATACTCTCATTGATCATTGCATCATTATCCATTGGAAATGTAATTGCAGAGGACAGCGGCGGCGATAAAGAAAAAGATAAAATAGCATATAACACAATCATTATCGATTTCTTTCCGATGATTTTAGGCTTTACTACTCCGGCAGTATTAAAAAAAGTATTCGGCGACAATATTTCAAAAACCAGCGGTTTTGGTATCGGCGCTCAATATGAAAGGAATTTAACAGAGAAATTTTCTCTGGCTTTTCGGTTAGATTATTTCGGCGATAATGCCGAAACAAACATAAGTTTAAGAAGCTTCGAAATAAGTTATATTAATCTTTTTACAATTGATTTCGAAAATCAATTTCGTTATTATCCTAAAGGAAGATTCTTTATAGGCGCTCTCTATGGCTATACTCATTTAAACATAAAAATGGACGGTAGAGCTGATTATACTGATGATATGGGCATCGATCTTCATGATAGTTTTTCTCTTGGAATAAAAAGAAATTCAATAAAAATCGGCGCAAGATTAGGCTGGCGCATACGATTCGGACAAAACAAAGGATTTACATTAGAGACTTCGTTAGGCTATGACATCGGAATTGTATTCGGTGACGATTACATCAACCAGTTTAAAAAAGGAATTGTCGGAGATCAAAGTTATCTTTTTTTACAAAAAATGAAAGTTGACGGAATCGATGGAGTTGCAAATATTTTTGATATAGCTGAAAATTTTATTTTTATGGGCGGTCCGCGTTTTTCACTTTCATTAGGATGGAGTTTTTAATTAAAAAAATAATTCTTTTTACTTTTACGCTTCTTCTTTTCGGTTGTGCTAACATTGATAAAAAAACGGTTAAAACAGAAACAGACGAACCGCTTCCCGTAGCGTCAACTCTCTTAATAGAAAATGATCTAGACGCACAGCAAAAAATATTTTCAGCTTTTGCGAAAGGATACCCCGATAAAATCAACGATGTTCGTTTTATGAATAACGACTGGACAATGCTTGTAAACGGCAAACGGTTTTATTTTGCGCGCGGACGCTTTTTGCCGGAAGAGCTTCACACTAAATGGAATGATTATATGCCTTACGATTTTTACGCATACCCATGGAAAGGCACAGAAGCGCAGCGAATGATTTTTATTAACAATCCGGTTTATTCCGCGGGTTCGTCTTTCCTGTTTGAGACATTGTATTCATCGCCGACAGAAACCGACAGCTGGAATCTTCAGGAAAAATATTCGTTTCTTGGCGTAAAAATGCTGATTCATCCTTATATAAAAAACAAACTTGATATCATATCAGACAGAATTAAAACAGCCGCAAGAACGGATCGAACGATTAACCCTTGGATTGACGAATTACAAACGCATACGCCAAGCTTCGGCTGGACATGGCGTCCTGTCGCGGGTACAAACCGCCGAAGTAATCATTCTTACGGAATAGCAATCGATCTTCTCCCCAAAGATTTAAAAGGGCGTTTAACGTACTGGCGGTGGCAGGACAACAGCAGTATAAAAATAAACCGCGATACATATTACATGCCGCCTGAATCCGTAATAAAAATTTTTGAAGAATACGGTTTTATCTGGGGTGGCAGCTGGGCTTTAATCGACACAATGCATTTTGAATATCGTCCCGAGATTTTATTGTTAAGCGGTTTTGAAATTAAGCAATAAACAAGTAAATATGCCTCTATCCTATGACGCGGTTTTCTCTCTCTTTCCTTCGAGAAAGTGTATCAATAACACACTTTTTCCTTGCAAAAAGTGTTAAAATATAGCATAATTAACAATGAAAGAGGAAAAAATGAGAAGATATGCCTTGAAAAGTCTAAAAAACTGGAAAATAATGCAACATCGTAAGCCTATGATACTTTTGGGGGCGCGTCAAACAGGAAAAACGTGGGTTATGCAGGAATTTGGACGCTCGGAATATGACAACGCTGTTTATTTAAATTTCGATACTCAAAAAAGCTTATCCGCAATTTTTGAACAGGATATACAGCCGTTGAATATTACTGAGAGACTGGAGGGTGTATTTCATACAAAAATATCTGCAGAAAAAACATTAATAATTTTTGATGAAATTCAGGAGTGTCAGAGGGCGAAGGATTCTTTGAAATATTTTAATGAGCAGGCTCCGCAATATCATATTATTGCTGCCGGAAGTTTTTTAGGCGTGGCTGGCGGAAAGTTTCCGGTAGGGCAGGTCAATTCTTTAACATTATATCCATTATCATTTTATGAGTTTCTGGAAGCGTTGGAACGTGATGATTTAATTCAATTATTAAAAGAACGCAATGAAACTATTCTTAACGGTTTAAATGATTTATTTATTGAATATCTTAAAAAATATTTTTATACAGGCGGAATGCCGGCTGCAGTATTTGAATTCATTAACTCAGGCGATTTAGATAAAGTCAGAACGATTCAAAATGAAATTTTAACCAACTATAAAGGCGATTTCTCAAAACATATTACTTTAAAAGATATACCCAAAGTACGCATGTTGTGGGATTCAATACCGTCTCATTTAGCGAAAGAAAAAAAGAAATTTGTTTATAAAGATATTAAAGTCGGCGGTCGTGCGGCGGAATTTGAAAACGCAATGGATTGGCTTGTAAACACAGGTTTGATCTATAAAATTCAAAAAGCTGACATTCCAAAAATCCCGTTGATTGCGTATCAATCATTAAATAGTTTTAAAATCTATTCGCTAGATATCGGTCTTTTAGGAGCGCAGGCTGAAATTTCAAAACAGGATATTTTTTCTCCTAACATAAATTTAACTAATGATTATAACGGAATGATAGCGGAACAATTTGCGTGTCAGGAATTAAAATCCGCCGGTGTCAGCCCGCTTTTTTACTGGGCTCGTGACGGCGCGATGGCTGAAATTGATTTTATCACGCAGCATAACGGCGAAATAATCCCCATAGAGATAAAATCATCTTCTAATACAAAAGCAAAATCCCTACAATCATTTACGAATGAATTTCATCCTAAACTCGCCGTTAAAAGTTCATTGAATGTTTTTAATAAAAGCAATAATACTATGGCTATTCCGTTGTACAGGATTTCGGATTTTTATGAGATGGTTGATATGAACTAATTATATAGTCAAAAAGAACCTCGCCGTGAATAAACTTCAAACCTGTTGTTTTATTTTTGTAAATATTTAACTCTGAAAAAATTGAGATTATGAGGAAACTGTTGAAGGTTAATAATTATTCCGTTATATTATTTTCATATTGTTATTTTTAGTAAACATCTGAAGAAACTCTGTTAGAAATCCCTAAAACAACCGGTGTTGATTTATAACCTATTCCCATCCGGTCTATGCCCATATCAATTAGTTTGAAAAAAGCGGCTTGATCCCGAATACCGCCGGCTCCTTTGATTTTGCAGCGACCTTTAACAGTATCTATCATTGTACTAATGATTTCCGGTATTGCTCCGTTGTTTGTCCCTCCTGTAAAAAAACCTGTTGAAGTTTTTACGAAATCTACGCCGACTTTGCAGGAAATTTCTGTTGCTTTAATAATTTCATCTTTATTAAGCGCGTCTGTTTCAAAAATGACTTTAAGCAAAGTACCAAAATTATGAACAACTTCTGTTACGGCTTTAAGTTCCGCTTCAAAATCGTTCCATTTCCCGCTTTTTATCCAGCCGTAATTTGAAACAACATCTAAATCTTCTACATCTCTATCCTTACAGATCATTTCCGCCTGCATTACCTTTGATTTTGTGGAAGATTGCCCAAAAGGAAAATCACATACAACGCAAATACCTGTTTTTGTCCCTTTACAAAGTTCCCTTGCAATATCAATAGACGCGGGATTTATACAAACAGTCTTACAACCGTATTCAATGCCTTCTGTAATATATTTTTTTATATCATTCTGAGTGAATTCAGGTTTTAGAACAGATTGATCAATAAAAGACGCCAATTCATTAATATTCATTTCAAATGATTTTTTATTATACATAATTAAATCCTATAATTAATGTTAGTTTCATAATACCACACATTATATATTTATTCAAATAACGTTTTTAATTATGAAAAAGATCAAAACAATAAATGTAAATCTGTTTATAAAATGAAATTATCTGCATAAAAAATCTGCCTGCTTCATGAATTCATTTGATAACCGTTTTTCCCACTTTAACGAAATGCTGACAGGCTGATGCGAGTCTTTAAATTCTTTTAAAAGTGTTTGAATTCCGCCGATATTAGGATTTTTTGTCACGTTTGATACATTACCCTGCACTTTCGCTATTATCGCTTTTGAGTCGGTTGTAAGAATATAATTACCCGGATTTTCTTTCGCGTATTGAACCGCGCGGAAGATGCCTTCGGATTCCGTGTCGTCATTGTTAGTTGAAACCGTTAAACCAAATACGCCGCTTTCTTCATGAATAATTTTATTGTCTTTTACAACGACAAACGCCCATTTTTCAAGTCCGCCGTCTGTGTAGATGTTAATGTATTTTGACGGCATTTTTTCTCCGTTGTCAGCAAACTTTATCTATTTCAGGCAGCCAAAAATTTCTTAGTTCCTTGTAATCAATCCTGCTGTAATACCCTTCCAGATCGGCTTTTTCTTTTATATATTCAAAAAGGAACGATGAAAAAGTTTTATAACCGCCTAAAACATATTGCGCATAACGTTTTTTCGCTTCCTTTATATCGTCTGCGCCGTATTCTTTAAGGCATTGCGCGTAATAATCCGCCGCTTTTTTACAGAGAGCGTCTACAGAGTTTCTAAAGCCAATCCATTCGGCGGTAATTTCTTCGGCTCTTGTTTTTATTTCCTGCCACGCGGCGACCGCGTCATCAATAACTCCCTGCTTGATTGCGTCAAAAATATGCGAGTCAGAGAAATGATCGTCGCCTTTCAAATAAAACAGGCTGCGGTAATGGTCGGTCTTTATTTTGATACGGTTAAAATTCGCGTCCTGCACAACAACCCCTTCGCGATCGTTTGTATCAACAGACTTACAGTAAGCGATCACTTCGTCAATATTATTTAACTGGAAAACCTTCGGGGTCGCGAAGGTGAGATGGAATTCTTTCGCAGCCCATTCGGGAGTGCGTTCAACTCCCTGCGGATCGCGGCAGCCGAGAAGATGCAGCTTTGTTTCACGGTATGGAACAATTATTCTGTTGTAAGGTGAAGTAAGCTCGAACATAAATGTCCAGCCGGACGGAAGGTTTTTTATTTCATTTCCGTGTCCGCGAAGAGCGTAATTGCGAAGAGATGCGAATGTGTACGGCGGATGAAGGTTCTCATCGTTTTGTGCGGGAAGCAGTTCCGGCACTTCAACATCAATATCGAAACTCCCGTTAGTTGTCCATAAATCACTGCCGTTTTCTTCTTTTAATAATTTTATGAGCGAGCCATCGAGTTTATCACGCACAAAAAGAGCGCCGCTCCAGTCGATTGGGTCAGCGCCGTTCTCACCGTAATTCATAAATTTGAAAAACGGCAGCAGATACGGTTTTGGATTTACGCTGATGTCGTACACGCTTCCGCGGCAGCAGCGGACAACTGGATTTGTAAAATCAGACTCAAACTGACTGTACTTGAACATGATTAGATTGGGACGCTGCGGATGGCGTTTAACTTTTACCGTATACGGCGGCTTTGAAAGTTCCTCTTCAAAATTATCAGGATGTTTCTTGAGAAAATTTGTAAGGTAATCCCAGTTGTCGTATTGACCCATGAATTTTACCGGTCATTTAAACCTGTATATTTTAATTGAGGCTGCACGCATTTATACGCGGGGCGGATGATTCTTCCGCCTGCTGTAATTTCTTCCAGACGGTGAGCGCACCAGCCTGCAATTCTGCTGACTGCGAAAATCGGCGTATTTAAATCTTCGGGGATACCTAACATTCTGTAAACAAAGCCCGAATAAAAATCGACATTTGTACAGATTGCTTTATCGGAGCCTTTCACTTTTTTGAATACAACCGGAACCAGACGCTCGATTAAACAATGAAGATTAAATTCGTCGATCATTCCTTTTTCTTCAGCAAGCGCTTTTGCTTTATCGCGTAACAGTGTCGCGCGAGGATCGGTGATTGTGTAAACAGCGTGTCCCTGTCCGTAAACTAATCTGGATCTGTCATACGCTTCGCCTTTGATTATTTTTTCGAGATATGCCGATACTTCATCTTCGCTCTGCCAATTTTTAACTTTTGCTTTAATCTCGTCCATCATCTCGATAACTTTCGCATTCGCGCCGCCGTGTTTAAAACCTTTGAGCGATCCGATACCCGCGGCAATCGCCGAGAAAGTATCGGTGTCCGAGGAAGAAACGACATGCACGGTAAATGTCGAGTTGTTACCGCCGCCGTGTTCGGCGTGAAGCACGAGAGCTAAATCCAAAAGCTGCGCTTCGTATTGCGTGTACTTTTTATCGGGTCTGATCAGCGAGAGCAGTGTTTCTGCGCATGAAAGTGTAGGATCGATCTGATGAATGATCAAACTTTCATGATCAAAGTGATGTTTCTTTGACATGTAGGAATAAGCCGCGATGCTGGGGAAGCGCGCAATCAACTCGACGCACTGACGGAGGATATTTTCCGGTGATTGATCTTCGGGGTTATCGTCATACGGATACAACGCTAGTATCGATGAAGCCAGCTTGTTCATTAAATTTTTTGACGGCGCTCTCATGATAACATCTTCGACAAAGTGCGCGGGAAGAGCGCGGCATTCGCCGATCAATTTATTAAAATCTGACAGTTGTTTTTCTGTCGGCTGCTTTCCGAAGAGAAGCAGATAAATTGTTTCTTCAAAACAAAATCTATTTTGAGCCGCAGCTTCCTCCGCGATTTCCTCAACATTAATGCCTCTGTAAAAAAGTTTGCCGGGTACCGCGGATTTTTTTCCGTCTATAACTTCGTAACCATGCACATCGCCGATACGCGTAAGACCGACAAGTACGCCGGTTCCGTCTTCGTTGCGCAATCCGCGCTTAACGCTGAACTTTGTATATAATTCCGAATCAATATAATCGTTGCCTGAAATTTCAGTCAAGTGTTCTTTTAATTCTAACATGATAATCTCCTTCTATCAGTTTACACTGATTTTGAATCTTCTTCACGTATTTCTACGCGGCGAATTTTTCCGCTGATTGTTTTTGGCAGTTCTTTTACGAACTCTACAATACGCGGGTATTTATACGGCGCGGTTGTTTTCTTAACGTGATTCTGCAATTCAATTTTTAATTCTTCGGAAGAGTTGAAATTTTTAGCGAGAACAACTGTCGCTTTTACGACGGTTCCGCGTTCTTCGTCGGGAACGCCGGTAATAGCGCACTCCAGCACAGCCGGATGTTCTAAAAGAGCGCTTTCAACTTCGAACGGTCCGATACGATAACCGGAGCTTTTGATCACATCGTCGTTTCTTCCGACAAACCAGTAGTAGCCGTCTTCGTCTTTCCAAGCGACATCGCCCGTGTAATAAATTTTATCGTGCCACACGCTGGAAGTAAGGACATCATCACGATAATAGCCGCCGAACATTCCGTAAGGCTTTCGTTTGTCAGTCCTCACGACAATTTCGCCCTCGTCGCCCGGATTGCAAGAAGTTCCATCCTCGAAAAGCAAATCGATGTCGTAGCCGGGAGCAGGCTTACCCATGGAACCGGGTTTCGGCTCCAGCCAAGGGAAAGTACAAAGTGAAACTGTCAGTTCTGTCTGACCGTAACATTCTCTTAGTTTAATACCCGTTCCGGCGAGGAACTGCTCGAAGATTTCAGGGTTCAGCGGCTCGCCGGCTACACAGCAGTATTTAAGAGCGGAAAAATTATATTTTTTCAAATCTTCTTTTATGAAGAAACGGTAAATTGTCGGCGGAGCGCAGAAACTTGTCAATTTATATTTACTGATTACATTGAGCATTTCCGCGGGGACAAAGCGATCGTAATCGTAAATGAAAATACCGGCTTCGCAGAGCCACTGCCCATAAATACATCCCCACGCTGCTTTTGCCCATCCTGTATCGGCGACCGTTAGGTGCAAACCTTCAGGTATTACTTGATGCCAGTATTTGGCGGTTGCAATATGTCCGAACGGATAGGCGAAATCATGGCGTACCATTTTTGGCATTCCGGTTGTGCCGGATGTAAAATACAGAAGCATGATATCATCGTTTGAATTGACTGTACCCGGTTTTTTAAAATCTGCCGAAGCGTTTTCCATGAGCGGACTAAAATCGATCCATGACTCGGCGGCTTCTTTATTAACGGAAACTTCCGCCGTATTTTCATGCGTAGTTCCAAATACTCCGGCAGCTCCGTCTGTAACGCTTCCGTCAAAATTTGAATCATCCGCTGCGGATAATTTTTCATTAATAATTTTATTTTTTACAGACTGAGCGGGATTAAAATTTTTGGGAGTATGCACAGAACGAATAAAGGCTTTAAAATTAAGATGGATTATTCCATGAGCTTCGCCGCTGCGAATCATGATAGACTCAGCATCGTAAATACGCTGCATCAAATCTACATCATCAACGCAGATTATTCCTTTGATATCGGCGGCATTGCATCTGTACACAATGTCTTTTGTTGTGAGCAGATGAGTCGCCGGAATCGCAATTGCGCCGAGTTTATGAAGCGCCAATATTACAGGCCAATATTCCCAGCGGCGTTTTAAAATCAACATAACAGGATCGCCTTTACCGATTCCAGCTTTTGATAAAACATTCGCCGCTTTATTCGAGTAATCTCTCATTTGCGCGAAAGTAAAAGACGCTTCCGCTCCTTTTTCGTCACACCACTGTAACGCGCGCGCGCCGCCTTTTTCATTCGCAAGCGCGTCAACCACGTCATAAGCGAAGTTGAAATTTTCAGGGATATTAACATTATAATTTTGATAGAAATCTTCGTAAGATTTAAAATCTGTTCTAGGTAAATATTTATCAAGCAGTGACATGCAAGTCTCCTATGTATTGTAAAAATTTAAAATACAATCGCTAAAAAGCGGGCTGTTTTTCCGCCTAGCGCCTTCATACCATGAGGTTCGGTGGAATTGTAATACACGCAGTCGCCCGGGTTAAGCTCAATCTCGTGGCCGCTAATCGAAATCAGCAGCCGTCCCTCCAATACATAATTAAATTCCTGTCCCGGATGAGTATTTATATTTATTGGTTTGTTTTCTGTTTCCGCAGACGCTTCAACCAGAAACGGCTCCGCGTTTTTTCTATGAAAATTATAAGCGAGGTTCCAGTAACCATACATCGGACGGCGCGTCACTTCGGGAGCTTCCCCTTTTCGCGTAACGCAGAAAGTTTTTAATTTAGAAGCCGCTCCGCTGATTAACTCCGATAAATCAACTTTAAAACGCGATGCGATTTCGACTAACGCTCCTACAGGGAAATCTTTTTCAGCGGTTTCCCATGCGGCGTATTCTGCGGTATCAAAGCCGAGTTCTTTTGATAGAGCTTCAATGGAAATTTCTTCAATTTCTCTGAGCACTTTTACGCGGGATGCGATTTCTTTTACATTTTCTTTCATTAGTTTCCTCCGGGATGTCTTGTTTCTACTGTTCCGTCAGAACGCGCAATAAAAACTACAGGCGGCTTTCCGGTAAAAAAACCGTTCTCTACAATACCTGGGATATGATTTAATTCTGATTCCATTTTTATAGGACTCTGAGATTCATGAAGTTTTTCATCCAGACGGATATCTAGAATGATATTTCCATGCTCGGTAATAACAGGTCCGGCTTTTCGTATTGCCTCCCTTAGTATAACATTTGCCCCTAGTTTTTCAAGCGCTTTTATAACCGGAGTCCGCGCCGATGAGACAACTTCGATAGGAACAGGAAAGCCGCTGCCGATGCGCTCGACTAATTTTGATTCAGTTATTACGATCGCATACTTTGAGGATGCATAAGCCGCTATCTTTTCGATTAACAAAGCTCCGCCGCCGCCTTTTATCAAATAGTTTTTTGGATCTACTTCGTCAGCGCCGTCAATTGTAAGGTCTAATCCGGAAGATAATTCGCGGGAGTTTAATGTATAACAAGGTAAATTGAGTTTTTCACATTCAATTTCTGTTTGAAGGCTTGTCGGAAAAACACATATGTCGCGTAACGTTCCCTGCGCGAGAAGCTCGCCTACTCTGCGGACTGCGAACACAGCTGTCGATCCTGTTCCCAGTCCGAGCTTCATGCCGCTCTTTACAAGTTCATCCACCGCCGCGATACCGGCGCGTTGTTTTGCGTTATCATTGGTTAACCCGATCGAATTTTGTTCCATGTATTTTCTCCCATTGTATTAATCCTTAATAATAACTGCGGCGGAATTTCGTTTCCGATAAAATTTGAATATTGAAGACACGCCTGACGGATAACCATATTATATCCGTTAATCGTTCTGCATCCCGCGGCAGCGGCTTTTTTTAGAAACATTGTTTCTGCCGGAGTATAAATTAAATCCATCACATCTTCTTTTCCGGTAAACTCATAAAGTTCCAGAGGATTTTTATCATCATGTCCTTCCATGCCGACAGAAGTAGTTTGAATGATTATATCATTAAATCTTGATATGCCTTCTATTCCCTGCGAATCTAATCCTGCCCATTTAAAATTATACTGTGACGCGAGCTCTTTTGCTTTTTGAATCGATCTGTTCAAAATTAAGGCTTTGCCGCCTAACTGATACACTTCCGACGCGACAGCGCGCGCAACGCCGCCGGCACCGATGATTGTAATTTTTTTTCTTTTAAGATTTTTTTTATCGATAAACTCTAAAAGCGATGTTGAAAATCCGCCGATATCTGTGTTCTCGCCGGTCCATCCGTCAGCAGAGCGGAACATTGTATTACAAGCGCCAATCGATAAAACCGACGTCGATCTTTTCGCGAGATACGGCAGCACCGCTTCTTTGTAAGGCACAGTAACCGATAAACCTTCAATGTTAAAATCATTTGCCAGTTCAAGAAAATCATCGATTGAATTCGCAGGGAACGGCACATAAACAGCATCGAGATTTTCAAGACCGAAAATTGTGTTAAAAAACCAAGGACTTACGCTGGATTTTAACGGATTACCGACAAGACCATAGATTTTAGTTTTATTAGTGATTTTCCTGAAACGATATAATTCAAAAAGTTCCCGGACATCCATCTGCCCCGGAGCGCCGGGTGTTTCGTTTTCAGATAACGCGCTCGCGTATGTAAATAACGATCCGAATTTTTCAGCGAGTATTCTGGAATAAATACCGTAATGACCCATACATATAATAACTTTATCCTGTCCTGCTAAAGTTTTTGATGCGTTGTAAATCTGCGCTACATCATTTGTCGATTTTACAGAGTACGCAATTTTAATGATATCATCTCCGGAACGCTTCATTAATCTCATTTTTTCGGGAATATTTTCCATAACGCCTTTTACGTCATGGAAAGAACGAATAATGCGCGTTCCGAATGTACGTGCCGCTTCTTCAAGACTGGGAATATCAAAATCATTTTCGATATCAATATAAGCGAAGTTATGCCTTAGATCGGCATTAGCGTAAGCAAGTCCGTTAGCAAATAATTTTACCCTCGTTCCTTCCCCGCCGGAAAAAAAACCGCCGTCTACATCGCGTCTGATTGTTAATATAACAGGAAGCCCGGCGTTTTCAGGAAAACGGCGAATATACAAACGCTCGTCGGCGTCTAAGCAGTCAACGCGCAGCTCGGCGATGTCGGTGTACTTCCGGTATTTATTTAATATCTCTAAGTTTCTTTTTATTGTTTTTCCAGTAAGACACAAACATATTTTTGCCATAATATCTTCTCCTAAAAATCCGGACGATATATATAAATTGCCGTAACCTGCCCGTTATTACCCGCGTTGTTAAAATTAACCCTCATCATAAGAGGCCAGTCCTTCCCCGTTATCGCAAGCTGCGCGTAATCACCTTTGTCTTCCGCTTTATCTCCCATTGCGCGTAACACATTTGTTTTTCTGTCTCCGTTCGAAACACCGTGAGTCGAAGCGAACTTAACCTGCCACACCCTATCTCTGTAGATATAAAAATCCGCGCCGTTATATTGAAACACAACATCATCCTGCCAAACTTCATTACCTCTTTCAGGAACAACTGAGCGCGGCGATCCGTATTTATCGATTAAGTCGGCAATCATCATGCCAACGAAGGAAAGCTGCTCCTCATTATTCAACCCTGCGTAAATCGGCTGATTTTGCGCAAAGAGCGGAAAAGTAAAGAGAAGTAAAAGTAGAAAAATCGCCGCGTGTTTCATGGATTATTAATATTGTTTTCGCATTTTATGCGCCATTACCATCAATGTAATACCAAAAGCCAACAATAACAAACCTTTAGATAGTTCTAGTATGAATATTACCATGTACTCTCCTTGATCCAACTCAAAATGGTATCTATTACATGTATTATAGCAAGAAAACTGGCAAACATTCCAGCAATTGACAAGATTCGAAGAAATGGACTCTCCGGTTTATTTATAACTATTAGCATTTTCTCAAGAGTTTTATTAATATTATCAAGTTTATCTACAATTTTAGCCATACATTTTTCTCCTCATTCCTCATTCTTAATTTTATTCAATACCCAAACATTTCCATTTACCCGTAAAATTCCTTCATTTGAAATCCAGATATTTACACCCGGACGAACAGGAAAAATTGATGATTCAACATTTTCAGGGACAATCGGTTTTGAAAATGGCGATGATCCGTACCATTCGCCGGATGTAACAGGAATTGATTTTTCAACGGCAGCTTCGGGAACAAGACGCCGCCTGTCAAAACTGCTTGCGGCAGTTTTTTCCGCTACTGAACGCCAGTTAACAAGCCAAGGATCTTCACAAACCTCTTTACTCAGAGTTCCGTTAAAAAGTTCCCTGAATCTTAGCCAGTCAAAATTAGCCGGTAATTTGGATTCATCCTCCCCGCAGGCAAGAAGCAGCTCCCAATAAAAAGCCGCATCCGCTCCGGCTCTCCAGCTTAATCGCAGACGATTATCGCGCTTTTTTTTATTAAAGCTGACATCGAAAGGAAAAATCGCTCCGGCAGGTCTAAACAGCTTTGGATCTAATCCAAGTTTATCCCAGTACGGCGAGGCTGTAACGGGATTTGCCCATGTAACCGGAATCTCAATTTCCGCGTCAGTTCCGTACGGGACATCTTTTGATTGTTTCCTTCCATCCGGATCGATCCATTCCACATACCACATTGGTTCGCCTAGCAGCGAAAGCCACGGATGCGGAACTTCGGGTAGTTCTAAAACATACCCGGCAGAGATTCTATCCGCGCAGCCGCAGAAAGTTGAAACAACAAGCGCAGTTGAAGCGGCAAACACAGATACAACAAAAACAATTGTTGATTTTAAAGTTGATTTTTTCATAACTATATATGGATTGAAAACTCAAAAAAACATGACCGAAAAATAAAAAAATTGAAAATAAAATTTTTTAAAGTTTCAAACGCCTTCTTTTGTGTTATAATTACTAATGAAAATATCATTTCTAAAAATCGTTATAATTAATTTAATAATATTACTTACGTCATGCGCAGGGTCTCCGGGGAAATCAACAGAAACAGTCTGGATCAGATTTAATCACGCAGGTTACACGCCGGAACGCGCAAAAATTGCTGTCGTTCTTTCTGACGCCGATATTAAAGGTTCGAAGTGGAGACTAATAAAAAATGAAAACATTGTTCTAGCGGGAACTTTGTCCGAAGGCGATAAAGGCGATGATCATTTTTCGGCGCAGGCTTTTAACTATACAATTGATTTCAGCGAAATAAGAGAAACCGGAGCTTACACTTTAGAACTCGATAACGCGCTCTCTGTAAATATCATTATAAACGATGATCCATATTCGTTATTCGCGACACAGGCTCTTATGCATTTACGCGCAATGAGAAGCGGCGGGGAAACAATTAACAGAAAACCATCGCACTTGGGAGACAGTCAAGCGATTGTTTTTAACATAAGCGGCGATTGGGAAAACGGCTTGTGGAGACAGGCTGTACCGCGCAGAACCGTTGATATGTTAGGCGGTCATTACGACGCGGGAGATTTCATCAAATTTACGTTATGCGAATCTTCGCTGGCATGGCATCTGCTGACGGCTTACGAAATGAATCCTTCGTTGTTTGTTAAAGTTCACAGTACATCAAATTTGCCGGATATACTGGACGAAGCGAAATACAGCATTGATTATCTTTTAAAAACTTTTCCCGATGAAAATACTTTTATAATTCAAGTAGGAGACAGCAATGATCATAATCAAGGATGGAGATCGCCTGAAAATGATACTCTGAACGGAAAACGTCCTGCATTAAGCGCATTATCCCGCGCACACATGGGAGGCGTTGCCGCGGCTTTAGCTTTGGGAGCGCACATTTTTAAAAATATAGACGCGCAATCCGCCGCTATTTACGAAAATAAGGCAATAGCGATCTATAACCGCGCGAGAAAGAGCGATACTCAATCTTCCGCTTTTTTACGTGATTCGACAAATGATTTTTATTACGACAGGACTGATGATGATAACATGGCATTGGCTGCCGCGGAATTATACCGCCTTACTAGAAACCGCTCTTATCTTGATGATGCGAAAACATTCGCTCCTCCTGCTGTAACCGCGGTTTCATGGACTGAATGGAACGCATTAGCAAACTTCCGTCTTGCGGAACAAGGAGACACCGAAGCAAGAAGCCGCTTTATTCAGCAGACCGAACGTTATGCGCAAGACAATATTTGGAATCTTCCGGGAGATCAATATTATTGGGGCATTTTACCTGTCTGGATAGGAATGGCAAATATGCATCTTCTATCCCGGCGCATGGAAAGAAAACAGGAATTATCGCCTCCTTTTCTTGGAGTTTTAGACTACACTTTTGGACGCAATAACTGGGGGTTGGCGATGCTTGCGTCTCATGATTTACCGAACAGCATACGTAATATTTACAGCTTTGTTCATCATGTGCAAAGAAGAATGCCGGTCGGCGCTTTATCAGAAGGTCCCGGCGATAAAAAAACCCACGATTCGATGAGTCAATATTTTAACGGATCTCCAAGTAATGCGTTAAAAAGATTTAATACATCATCCGCCGTTTTTTACGACAATGCTCACGATTTTATGATTCAGGAAAGCACAATTTGGGGGCAAGGAAATATTATATTGATGCTTGCGCTCGCTTCTGCAAATAATCTTTCACCGGACGCGAATCCCGGAACGTTGGAAAGAAGAAAGTAGAGATTTAATTGTTTGAAAGACAATTATATCCTATTCATTGAATTTTTTGTCAAAATATCCGATAATTAAGAATAATGGCAGGAACAGATATAGCCGGGTATGTTAACACGCTTCAAGAACTTATAGCAGCGCGAAGCGATTGGCTGGAAAAAAGCGAATTACCAAAATTAAAAGAAAATCTCAGAACATATCAGATTTCTTATGCCTCACTTTACAATATTTTCCTAAAAAGGAAATTGATAGACGAAGACCCGTATAAACAAGAAACCAAGATAAGCGAGTTGGAAATTCCCGATACAACCGCGCTTAACGAAGCAAAAAAAGTTGAACAATTATCGATCCGGTTATCAAATTATGACAGTCAACTGGACTTTTTAGTTAACTTTTATCAGTTAGGCGTTGATTTCTTGAATTTAGACCGCATAAAACGCATTGTCGGTCTTATAAGGTACATTGACTGGACAAGTTTTTCACCTGATTCGCAGGCAGGGATAACAAAATTTGTCGCGGATATGTCGAATCAATCGAAACAAGGCGCTGACGCGATAAACCTCAGCATAATCGGCGAAAATTTAAGCAGACTTTCCAAAACAACGGCTTCCTCAATGGGAATTTTAAAAGATTTAAATACATTTTACAGAGAAAAATATAAACTTGATGTCCGCCAGAAAATAACTCAGACAATGTCCGCAAGCGAAGCTACGCTGGATGGTATCAAGAAAAAAATGCCGGGAGCGATGCCGGGTTCGCCGTTTTATAAAGAATTAATCGACGAAATAATTAAAGAAGATTATTCTTCAAGCAGCACGGATTTAAGAGATGTCATTTTAAATACCTTAAAGGTTAAAGAAGATAAAGCAAAAGTTGTAAAACAAGAAATAAATTATAAAAAATTACTTCTGGACGGAATAATAACAATCGGCGGCGCGTCCGCTTCCCTTACGGAAATATTACAAAAATTAAATGATAACCAGGCAGTAATCGAAAGCCGCAAAAAAAGTTTCTTCCAGACAATTAAAGAATTGATCAGGCAAATTACAAACGCCGAAAAAGAAGAAGTCATTTATAATATCGAGTCAATGGATCCGACAAAGGGTGTTCCGGTTAAAGAAAAAATCTCCTTTCATCAATTTATAAACGAGTTGGAGAAAAAAAACAGAATCTTAAGCAGTTTTGTCCGCGGAAATGCGTATAACAAACTTTCTACTATGCCCGAAGAACAAATAATCACTTATTTAGAAAAAAATATTAAAGAAGTGACCGCGCTTCATAAAACTTTAAATTCTTTAGACGAATTCTTTAAAGCCAATGTGGAAGCGGGCGAAAGAGATAAGATTAAAGGAATAAAACCCGATTTATCAGCGTTAAAAAACACCTATGTAAAAGCAAACCAGCAGCTATATGAATATAATGCCCAAAAAGAAGAAGCGGAACAAATGAAAAAACTCGGGCTTAATCATTCGCCGGATGCAATGCCAATCGCTCCGCCGGTTTCTGCTTCCTAAATATCAAAAAATATGTTATAATATACTTGGTTTTGATGTTTTCTTACCATAGAATGTTGCCGATATTATAAAAAGCAGGAAAAAAATTGCCAAATTTTCTAAAACCGGTACTGGCATTGGTAATCTCTATCATAATATTCGCGGGATATATTTATCTGGCGGACGTAGAGGTACAGGATTTTATCCAGACTCGTTTTTATAATCCTTCCGTAGTTAATTCATTTGTAAAAGAAAATATAATTGACTCAGATATAACAAAAGAACATATTTCCGATCTTCAGGAAAAGTTCGGAGCGATATTAAATGAGCAAGCTGTGCGTAACAGTTTTGTATATAATCAAACCGCCGAAGATATTTACGAGCGTTCGAGGATTTTCGGATTATTACAGGAATCAACAGCGGGACTTCAATATGTGCAATTTATCGATACAAACGGAATGAGAATTCATTACTCGACATCACCACGCGATATCATAAGACAAAGTTCCGGATCAACATCATACCGAAATTACAACGAAGACAGCTCGGCTATACCTTACGAAATTTTAAATAATTCAGCGAAAAGCGGCGTTAAATTTTTTATGGATGAGCGCCAAAATAGAATTATTTTTCCTTATCTGTTTTATGATGCGATGGATGTTAACCGCGGAACCGCTTTTTTTTACGTGACGCTGACATCGCTTGCCGAAAAACTTACCGCGGAAGGCAGAATAAAATATAATGATGATATTTCCGTAATCGGTACGCCGCCCGGAATTATTTTAGGAAGCCCTGATGCTTCAAAAAACGATATATTAGAACAAGTTTCTATTATTTGGAGTGAGGAAGAACAAAATCCTGAGCAGCAAAATCAACTGGATCAATTAAGAAAACGCATACAGATAAGACAGAATGTACAGTTGAAACAGCATATCACTTTTGACGCGGAAGACTCCGGCATTTCTTATTCATTAATTTCATTAAAGCATGATAACGGTTTTTACTTTGGACGCCTTATAAATGATTCTCTTTTTTCAATTTCCGAACCAATGAAATTAATTTTACAGCTTTCGATATTTTTATCATTTTTTCTTACACTATTTTTCTTATTTAATATAAAACCAAATCCTGTAACGCTTGTGCGCAGCCGTATACGACATCTTCGCGACAGCCTTTTTGAAAAACTCTATGTTAATAAATCCGGTCAGGAAAGACTCAGATGGATATTGGAACTGGAACAGCGCCGCGATGAAATTCGTTCGGAACTAAAACGAAAATTAAAACTAAGCGCTCGTCAGGAAACAGTTATCGACGGAATAATTGACAAATCATGGGATGAGCTTCTGGCTGTCTTAAAATCCGGCGGCAATCAAATTATTACAGCGGATAGAATTGATGTTCCGATAATAAAAACAAAAAAATCTGAAGATGCCGAAACTCTCGAAGAAATTGATCAAGCCGAGGCTCTTGAAGAAATCGATCAAGTTGAAGAGTTGAGTGAAATCCTCGAAGAAGCGGAAACTGTTGATGAAATTGAAGAATTGGATGAGGTTGAATCTCTTGAGGAATTGGACGATGTCGAGGCTCTGGAAGAAGTTCTCGATGAAGCAGAGGTAATTGATGAAGCCGATGATCTTGAAGAATTGGACATCGATGATGATCATGACGAAGTCCTTGAAGAAATCGAAGAGCTTGAAGAAGAAAATTTAATAGATACAGCATTAAAAGAAGTTTTAGAAACCGAAATGCATCATAAAGGTCTTTTAAAACACGCCAGCGAATTAAAAGGACATAAAGAAGAAAAACCATCACATCGCAAAGGTCTTCTTGCGCGAAGCGAGCCGCTGCATAAAATTACTGAACCTCATCACAAAGGACTTCTTGCGCGAAGTGAGACGCTGCATAAAATTATTGAACCTCATCGCAGAGGCAGAGGTCTTTTGGCTCTCGCTTGCATTCATGAGCACAACGAACATAAAATGAATGAAGAGAGCGATGATCCCTTTGATAATTTCGATATTGTTTCGCCGTTTTCTTCTATGTTCTCATCGCTGAATGAAAAATAATTAATCTAAAACTACTGTATCAATTAACCTCAGTCATCCACAAACCATGTAAATTACAATAAGCATAAACAGTGACAGGCTTGCTGCTGCTGACAATAAAATCAACAGCCGGCAGGGCTGTTGGCTGTAATACAACGCGCTGAGTTCTGTTTTCGCTCGTGGCAACAATCCATGCAATGTGATGATCTTCGGTCATTGGATGAGCAACGCTTCCCACATTTACGGTTAACTTTTCGCCATTAAGGATAACGACCGGTACATGCTTTTCTTTAGCGCCATCGGTAGTATTAGGTTTTAATTCCTGCATTATTTCGCCGCAGCAGGTAATCCCCGCGCCGGAATTATAAACAAAACTAATAATGTTTCCGCATTTTTGGCATTTGCAAAATTTACGCTCGTTTTTCATATTAATCTCCTTTAAACATATATCTTTACTTTATTTTACTATAACACATTATAAAAAACTTGTAATATATTGATTTATTAAGGCAGATATTAATAAAAATATAATTTCGGAAGCTATCTAATTTTTAATCAATAATATATAATAGAATTGAAAAATAGCCGGAGGCAGAGGAGACAACATGCAGAAAACTGTTTTTGTTGTAGACGATAAAGAGATTAATTTATCCATTGCCAGAGAAGTCCTAAAAGAACAATACAGAGTAATAATAATGGAATCCGCGGAAAAAATGTTTCTTCATTTGGAAAAAGAAACTCCGGATTTAATATTACTCGATATCGAAATGCCAAAAATGAACGGCTTTGAAGCGCTCGAACGCATAAAAAACAACAGCACATATTCGGAAATCCCGGTAATTTTTTTAACAGGCGAACGCGATGAAACAATCGAAGTCAAAGGATTTGAACTTGGCGTAATTGATTTTATTACAAAACCTTTTTCCGCACCTGTTTTACAAAACCGCATCAAGACACATATCAATATCGATCAATCGATCCGCAAGCGAACGGCGCAGCTTCGTAAAAAATCAACTGAGCTGCAAAATCTTCAAAACGGGATGGTGTTCGTCATCGCCGATTTAATCGAAAGCCGCGACAAAGGAACCGGCGGGCATGTCGAGCGGACAACGATTTACATTAAGATTTTAATTGATGCGATGATCGCAAGCGGCGTTTATGCCGATGAACTTTGCACGATGGACAGAGACATGTTAATCTCGTCGGCGCGTCTGCACGATGTCGGAAAAATTGTTATTCCGGACGCGATCTTAAACAAACCCGGAAAATTAACGGAAGAAGAATTAATAATAATGAGAACTCACGCCGCAGAAGGCGAGAAAATAATTGATCAAATGATTACCAGAACCGGGAATAACATGAAGTTTCTTAGTTACGCGAAAATATTCGCAGGCTATCATCATGAACGCTGGGACGGGAAGGGATACCCGCACGGACTGGCAAGAACAAAAATCCCTCTTCTTGGACGCATAATGGCTATCGTTGATGTTTATGACGCTCTTGTTTCCGAGCGCCCGTACAAAAAACCGCTGCCTCCGGAAGAAGCAATAAAAGTTATCATGGAAAATATTAATATACATTTTGATCCGTTAATAACTCATGTTTTTAAAAAAATCAGAATGTAAAAAAAACGCCCAAGCGCGCTGCCGGGCGTTAATCAACATGACTTGATCTTATCTGCAGTTACATCCGCTGCCATGCCTGCCCGGTTTCATTTTATTTCCATACTGGAAATCTTTTCTTTCCGGTTTCTGCATGCGGTTATCTCTGCGGTTATCAAATCGATGTTTACCGAAATCTTGATTGGTATCGCGCAGCGGCTGAACAAATATATATGATTTTCCGTCAATCTCCGCCTTGGCGGGATGAATCATATTTCTGAAGTTATATCCTTCTACAGAAACTTTCGCTCCGTCTTTTATTCCTTCGATTGAACGGATGTAACGGTTAAACATAGGAACAAAATATTTAGATTCGCCGCTCTCAATCATAATAAAATCTTTTTCGATTTTAATTATTCCTTCCACTTTTACAATTTCGCGCTGAATTTTTTCAAAACCTTGTTGATTGCCCGGATTTGGGCGTTCCTGACGATTTTTCATTTCGGAACGACTGCCTCTTTCCTGTGCGAAAATTGAACCGGTAAATAAAACAGCAATTACTAATAAAATCGATAACCTCTTCATAAAAACCTCCTTTATTTTTTTGTTGTCTTATAAATATAACCAAAGCTGAATAATTGTGTTACAATAAATAAATGAAAAAATTTTTTTATTATAAATATAAATTCTGTAACCTTTTTATCGTGGAAGATAACGGCGCTTTATGTAACATATTTTTTAATAAAGAAAAAATAATAGAAGATTATCAAAATTGCGAAACTCCATTAATAATAAAAACAATTAAACAGCTCAGCGAATATATCGATAAAAAAAGAAAAACTTTTGATCTTCCTCTCGACTTGAAAGGCACAGAATTTCAAATGAAAGTCTGGAAAGCACTTTTAACAATTCCTTACGGCAGAACTCTCAGTTACGGGCAGTTAGCCGCAATGACAGGAAACCCAAAAGCAAGCCGCGCCGTTGGAATGGCGAATAACCGCAACCCGATTCCTATCATTGTACCGTGCCACAGAGTAATCGGAAGTGACGGAAGTCTGACAGGTTACGGCGGCGGTCTTGAGATTAAACAAAAATTGTTAGAATTAGAAAAAAATATCAGTATCTAATTATTATGCTGGGCTGAGAGAACAATTAAAGAAATAAACAAAGTACCTGCAAGCATCGCAATATAAATTATTAACGCGGCAGTAAAACCAATGCTCAGAACAAGCCATATTCCTAAGTTATTAAGCAAAGAACGATATAAAAACACAAAAGCATGGAAAACTACCGGCAGGATTGGCAGCATAAGAACGAAGAAATACCGCGGTTTCTTTTTAGCGCGATAACGCCATGCGATAACAATAACAAATATCGACATTGGAAGGAAAAAGAAAACCGAGCCAAAACGGTTTAAAACTTCCGCTTGAAAAATTTCCTTAACATATCCGGCTTTCTCCATTTTCGCCGAAGCTTCAAAAAGATTATTTATCTGAAGCGCGGAAAGCCCTCGTCTTACTTTAGCAAGAAGCAGAAAATCCTCAAATGTAATATCTAAAATTATTCTGCCTTCCGGTTCAATGCCGGCAAGCAGCTCATATTGATAATTATTATCTTCATTGTATCGATTCAAAGAATGCGTCATTATAACTATTTGATGTTTCTTTACGCGCTCGCCGCCCGGTTTCTCGGCGGGACTTTCAAATGTAATTGGTTTAATTTTTACATACCGCGCTGTGCCGTTTGAACGCAGATTCATGTCAGTATCAAAATCAATATAATCAAATCCAAAACCGTAGGCTATATCCGCTGATAACGTGAGACTGGAGAACCGCATAACAGCTCTGTTATTTCCGTTAGGAAGCGAAAAAACCGCGCCGTTTAAAATTTCGCCTACAGATAATTCCATTTCGTCAATGAAGAACGCGCTGTTCGCAGCTTCAACTTCGCAATTCGCAAGAAAATTTTTCGCATCAGGATCGTCAGGAGTATATTTTAATAATTCAAGAAAAATATAATAAGCGCGTATCCAGTCACCTGTTCCCATCGCTTCATAACCTTCAAGCTTCAATTTAAATAATTCATATTGACGCAAATCAGATTTATTAGGTTCAAGAGAAGAAATCATATTCCAAGCGCTGCTTGCAAATTCAGCGGCATTCTTTTCTTCAACGCTTCCGTCAGCGGCTAATCGTACGGCAAGATTAGCAAGCCAATGTGAATCAAAATAACGTTCATCGTTAAAAGCCTCTCTGCTCATTTCAAGCGCTTTTGTCGCGTTAACAGGACGCTCCCCTCCGGATAAAGACATACCGGCGGCTCCGCGCAGCTCCCTCAATATAACGGCGCGCGCGTTTAAATGATCATCCTTTTCATCTGAAATCTGCTGATTCAAATTAACAGCGACTTCAACTTTTAAATTTTCAAGCTCGGGGCTGTTATACCAAATTCGGTTGCAAATGTTTAAAAACTGAGACGCCTCAAACCAATCGCCGGAATCTCTGCTGCTGTACGCATTTTTTTTTGCAAGGTGATAAAGTTCGCCGCTGAAACGAAGGTTTTCTTCATGTTCTTTTACCAGCGGTGATATAATAAAAAAAATTAAACCGTAAAAAATAAAAGCGACAATCGCCGTAACAACAGAAGCAAGGAGATGTTTAAAAAACATATCCGAGAAACTTTTAAAACTTTCTTCGAACATAGTAAATCCGAAAGGAATAACAAGAGCTGAAAAAATCAGCGCGGGAAAAAAATTAAATATTTCTAATACTCCTTGAATTATCCGCCAGTTTCCTGAATAAATTAAAAGAGGCGCCTCAGAACCGGGAAGAATAAATTTAAAAATTAAAATAAACAAAGAGGCGGCGATTACATAAATTAAAAATATTGAAAAAGGATGGCGGAGTTTTTCGGAATTAATCATCATCAGACCGCCTCGCCGCGGCAAATCTTAACAGCGAATATAAATTCACAAGACCGCCGAAACCAATGAATAAAACAGGAAGCGCCAATGATAAAGGTAAAAAATTCCGTAAAAAAGAGCCGATAATTTCCTGCATCTCGGGAGAATTTAAAAACGTAAGAAGCGAGATAACTCCGCAGAAAGCGAGGGAAGCAAGAAAAAGATTTGCAAGAGACCACGAGCTTCCTTTAAAAAGATAACCCAATGAACACAGTAAAAATATCAATGAACCGACATACAATAAAAATGAGAAAAATCCTTCAGAAAATTTACGCTGAAACATTTCTCCGTTTAATCTGATATCAATAGAAAGATTTTTTAAAAACCACGGCGTATCATCTCTGAACGGAACAGACGGAAGCTCCATATTATATGTTGATGATCTTTGATACAAAAGCGGTTGCCCGGGAATAGCCACAACTCTGGGACCAAGCGGCTCTGTTGTTCCATTTAACAAAACTACCGCAGTTTCATTTTTGCTAAGCGAGTTTGAAAGTATGATGCCGCTGCCTCCCATCGTTTTTCCGGAACTTTGAGCGGGCGGAACGAATTTTAATTGATTAAGAATAAATAAAATTCCAAAACAAAAAACAAATGACAGAATCATTACACAGGGAACCGCGATTAATACCGGACATTTTCTTCTTACAGCGTAATTTAAAGTAACAACAATCGAAGAAAATAATGACAGCGACAAAGCCCAGCTTGCCGCGGCATACATCATCGATAAAATTGTTTCGGGTCTGGGCGGCAAACTCTTAAGCCAATCAACCTGTAAAGACAGAAATTTAAAACACATAATAACAGCAAAAGAGATAAAAAAGGTCAGACAGAAAAAAATTATTAGTTTTGCAAATTTCTTCACTTATACAGATTATCATGATCAGCACTGAATTTCCATAGACGCGATGAAAAAATTATATTGATAAAAAACATTAAAACAGGCAATAATTAGTTATGAATTCACAAATAGCGGTGTTAGGAGCGGGCGCATGGGGAACGGCAATCGCAAAGGTAATTTCCGAAAAAAATAAAGAAGTCATTATTTGGAGCTATGAAGAATCAGTCAGAGATGACATTAACAAAAACAATTTGAATACACGCTATCTGCCGGATGTTAAACTCCCGAATTCATTAAAATCTACATCAAATATCGAGGAAGCTGCTGAAGGAAAGGATTTTATAATTTACGCGGTACCATCGTTATTTCTCCTTGATACATTAAAAAAATCATTATTGGTTAATTCGATAAGAGATGGAAAAACAACCATTGCGGTTATTACAAAAGGTTTTCTGCCGACAGATAACGGTCCCAGGTTGATACTTGAAACAATGGAAGATTATCTCCCCGGTTTCTTCAGGCAGTCACTCGTTTATATCTCCGGTCCAAGTCATGCCGAGGAAGTTTCAATAGGAAAAGTGACGGGGCTTATCGCGGCAAGCGAGAATCCTAAAAACTCTATACGTTTCAGGGATTTAATAAAAAATCCGCGGCTTTTGGTTTACTCTTCGCTTGATGTCCGCGGAGTTCAGGCGGCGGCGGCGGCGAAAAATGTTATAGCCATTGCGTTTGGCATGCTTGACGCGTTGAAAACATCAGGCAAAGCGGATCAATTCGGCGATGGCACGGAATCACTTTTGCTTGCCGCAGGATTAAACGAGATTCAAATTCTCGGCATGGCGTTAGGCGCGACTCATCCTGAGACATTTACCTCCATTTCAGGGATTGGCGATTTAGACGTTACATGCCGCTCGATTCACGGAAGAAACCGCCGCTTCGGTAGAGATATAATCGAAAAAAATATTTTAAATCCATTTAAAAATATTGATGATTTAATTTCCCGCATCAGCGAAATCGGTTATCTGCCGGAAGGCGTTGCTGCGGCGAAATATATCAAGATACTCGCAGAAAAACATAAACTACGAATGCCAATATCAATCGGACTTTGTAAACTTTTAAACAGAGAACTTGAACCAATGGAGTTATGTAAAAATATATTGGTTGGCTGGGATGTATAAATTTTTTTTAGACAACGCATAAGGAGAAAAAATGTTCGAGAATCTTACCGGAAAAATTAATGACGCATTCCGCTTTGTCACAGGTAAATCAACAATCACAGAAAAAAACATCGAAGACGCGGTTGAATCGATAAAAATCGCGCTTCTGGAAGCCGACGTAAATCTTCGTGTTGTGCGCCGTTTTATTAACTCCACGATCGAGGAAGCGAAAGGTGAGAAAGTCCTCCGCGCAGTTGATCCGGGACAGCAGTTTATAAAAATTGTTCACGATAAACTTGTTTCATTTTTAGGTGATGAAGATCCCGCAAGCCGCGCGTTAAAGCTGCGGGGTCCTGATGTTATTTCTGTTATCCTCATGCTTGGACTTCAAGGCTCGGGAAAAACAACAAGCTCTGCGAAACTCGCGCTCCGTTTAAAAAAAGAAGGACGCAAACCTTTACTTGTAGCCTGCGACCTTGTCCGCCCCGCCGCGATGGAGCAACTTGCGGTACTTGGAAATCAAATTGGAATTCCCGTACATAAGGAAGACGGCGCGAAGGATAGCGTAAAAGTTTATCAGAACGCTCTCTCGTGGGCAAAGAAAAATATGATCGATACGATCATCATCGACACAACAGGACGCTTGCAAATTGACGAACCGATGATGTTAGAACTTTCTAATTTGAAAAAAGCCGCCGCTCCTGATGAAATGTTACTTGTCGCCGATTCTATGACAGGTCAAGCAGCGGCGGACATAGCGAAAACTTTCGATGAAAAAATCGGTTTGACCGGAGTTGTCTTAAGCAAATTCGATTCTGACACAAGAGGCGGCGCTGCGCTCTCTTTAAAAACTGTAACAGGTAAGCCGTTAAAATTTACAGGCACAGGTGAAAAACCGGAAGACTTTGAACCGTTTCATCCTGACAGAATCGCAGGACGTATCCTCGGAATGGGTGATGTTGTCAGCCTTGTAGAAAAAGCCCAGGAAGTAATCGATCAAAAAGAAGCGCTGGAACTCCAGAAAAAAATGGAGAAGGAAAACTTTACTCTCCAGGACTGGCTGGATCAAATTCGCGCGATGAAAAAAATGGGAAGCTTACAAAAAATGATCGAGATGATTCCCGGAATGCAGGGACAAATCAGCGAAGACGATATCGATAAAGCCGAATTAAAAAGTCAAGAAGCGATCTTAAGCTCGATGACATTAAAAGAACGCGCAAATTTTTTAATCATCGGACCGCCGCGCAGAAGCAGAATCGCCCGAGGCTCCGGCACATCGGTCGCCGAGGTATCGCGTCTGTTAAAAAAATTCGAAAAGATGCGCGGCATGATGAAGAAAATGGCAAAAGGCGCTAAGGGCGGCAACTTCAATATACCGGGAATGCAATTTTAATTTTACAAAAATAGACGGCAGCATCGGCGATCCGCACCCGGGACGCAATCAGAGCTTATGAGCAGTCATGTGCTTATAAATCAAAATTAAATATGTTATTATCGAATTTATGAAATATCCATTTAACGATCATAATTTACCATTAAAAGAACGTATCAATGATTTAATTTCCAGATTAACAATCGAAGAAAAAGCCGGTTTTATTCCAACACGCAACAATCCTGTGGAGAGACTCGGTATTCCCGCTTGGAGCTTCGGCGCAGAAGGCGCTCATGGTTTTGTTGACCGCGAGGGAAAAAACACAACTTTTCCGCAGACAATCGGGCTCGCCGCCGCTTGGGATCGCGGCTTGATGAAAAAAATCGGCGAAGTTGTCGGCACGGAAGCGCGTTGCTACTATAAAATGAATGAGAAAAAACGCGGACTTGCGATTTGGTCGCCGACAGTCGATTTAGAACGCGATCCGCGCTGGGGACGCACCGAAGAAGGTTACGGTGAAGACCCGTATCTTACAAGCGAACTGTCAGGCGAATATATACGCAGTGCGCAAGGCAGCGATCCTTTTTATCTTCGCGTCAGCTGCGGACCAAAACATTTTTTCGCTAACAATAACGAAATCGATCGCGGCTCCTGCTCTTGTTTCATTCCTCCGCGCCTGCTGCATGAATACTATCTTGTTCCTTTCAAGAACGCAATAAAAAACGCAGGCGCAGTTTCGCTGATGACCGCCTATAACGAAGTCAACGGAATTCCGATGATGCTTCATCCCATGCTTAACAACATCGTAAAGAACGAATGGGGATTCAGCGGCAACATCGTAACAGACGGCGGCGATTTTATTCACACTGTCGATCTTCACCATTACTTTGAAACTCACGGAGAAACTCTTGCCGCAGCTTTGAAAAATGGCGGCGACAGCATGACTGATGTTCCGGAAGTAATAATTAAAGCTGTTCACGAAGCGCTGGAAAGAAAATTAATCGATGAAGCAGAAATTGATAAACACCTTGAAAGAATTTTTGAAGTTCGATTCCGCTTTGGTCAGTTTGATCCTCCGGAGAATTGTCCTTATGAGTCAATCAATGAATCAGATTTAATGAAAGATGAGTACAAAGAACTGGCAAAACAAGCGGTGAGAAAATCGATCGTGCTTTTGAAGAACGATAAAATTAAAAACGATAAAGCTCTTCTTCCATTAAAACCCGAATCTGTAAATGGAAAAATCGCAGTCATGGGACCGCTTGCGAACGAACTTCATTTGGATTGGTACGCCGGCGGAGTTGCTTATTCTGTTACTCCGTTGGACGGATTGAGAAATATTTACTCTGACAAAATTGAATTTATCGAAACCCGCGACATTATCTCTTTTACAACCGACGATGGCAGACCTTTAGTTTTAATCGATGTCCAAGAAAATCAACAGGATGTTTCACAGGATACTTCATTGAATACAATATCGGAAGCTCCGCCGAAGAAAACATTAGCAGTCGGCGAATTAAACGAAAAGCCGGCACGATTCTACATGGAGGATTGGGGTTGGGGTGTAAAAACTTTTACTGACATAGAAAGCGGTTTAATGCTCGAAGGCTGTTACGCTCGCCGTGAGGTAGTTCCTCCGCAGCGTGAACCGATTCCTCAGGAATTGATGCCGAAGAACGACACGGCAGTTTACTCAATTACCGCAACCGGAAAAAATAATTTACAATGGTTTGGATTCACGCTTTTTAATATTGTCCCGCAGGAAAACGGAAACATTCTGATAAAGACTCACGATAACAGACGAGTTGCGATAAAGGAAACCGGAAAGCCTGTTTATCAGCATGATGATCCGCTTCCTGTAAAGGGTGAGTTATTTAAAATAAAAATTGAATCTAACGGATTAAAATCCGCTGAAGATGCCGCAAAAAAATTCGAACACGTAATTTTCTTCGCCGGTAATGACCCGATGATTAACGGACGCGAATGTATCGACCGTCCGGGTTTATCGCTTCCTTCTCGTCATGAGGAAATAATTCAACGAGTCGCCGACGTGAATCCTAAAACAATTTTGGCAATTATTTCTGGTTATCCGTTTACATGTAAAGAAATCGCAAAAAAAATTCCGGCGATTTTATGGATGGCGCACGGCATTCAGGAAACCGGAACCGGTATCGCGGATATAATAAGCGGCGCATATTCCCCCGCAGGCAGAACTCCGCTTACATGGTACGAAGATGAAACGCAGCTTCCCGATATCATGGAGTACGACATAATAAAAGGCGGAACTACTTATCAATACTTTGGCGGAAAAACATTATGGCCGTTCGGACACGGGCTTTCATACAGCAGTTTTAAGTATTCGGATTTAAAGATAGATAAAACCGAAGCGAAAGAAAACGAAGCTGTAACAGTATCATTCAAAATAAAAAACACCGGCGCTATTTCTGCAGAGGAGGTTCCGCAGGTTTACATTAGTTTCAAAGGCTCAAATTTTAGACATCCGTTAAAATCTTTAAAAGCGTTTGATCGAATTTTATTCGAGAGAGACGAAGAAAAGACCGTCAATTTTAAAATTTCTGTAAACGAGCTTGCAATTTGGGATAGCTATAACAATCGATTCGCTGTCGAAAACGGTCAATGTAAAATTTTTGTCGGGGCTTCCTCCGAGGACATTCATCTGTCAGGTAAATTTCAAGTGAAAGGAGAAAATCTTCTTCCTCGAAAAATATTAAAACAAATTTACGCGCAATGCTTTGACGATTACTCAAATTGTTATCTTCATGAAAAACGCGGCTCTTACAGCGAAACTTCCGGCAACGAAATACCCGCAGTATTTAATAAGGAAGACGGCGGCTGGATACAATTTAAATCACTGGACTTTGGAAAAGAAAATTTCTCGCGAGTGTCGGCAATTGTCCGCGGGGGATATACAGGCAGCATCGAACTGCGTCTTGATAAACCGGACGGATTACTTGCCGGAACAATTGAAGTACCCAATACCGGTGATATCTCTTTCTATCCGCTGCCGAAAACAAGCCACAGAAGGCTGCCAAGCTGGGGATATGCAGAATCTAACTTGAAAAAAATCAACGGTGTTCATGATCTATATTTTGTATTTTACGGAAAGACAGCTCTGTGGAGTTTTGAGTTTAAAACAAAGTAGACAACTGTCAGGGTAACTGCCGCCAAAAAAAATCCGGCGCATTTGCACCGGATTAATTAAGTTGTTTTACTGAGCTTTCCCAAAGTCTAATGTTTTAAGAGAGCCTCTGCTTTAAAAAGTTATCTGTTGAAATCGTCAATAGCAGCCATAAAACTCGGCATGAATGATTCTAAAACCCGCGAAGGTACAGCAACTCCCAAACCTTCACCTCTAATTTCGGCAACGAAATCGCCGAACGGATAACCCGGTATTGTGACGTCGTATCTTGGCACAAGATAGCGTGCATCTCTGGACATCGCAGTTGTTTCTGTTACATCGCGGATATTGCGGGAAGCCCAGTAATGACCCTGCAGCCAATCAGCATCAACCGGCGCATTCCAAATTTCAGCGCCTTTTAAAATTATGTCAACTTCTTCAGGAGAGAAAAAAGCAGGAATAACATTGCAGCCGTCCATAACGCCAAGACGTATAGTAGAAGATCTCGGACCTCTTGGAGGAAGCACATAACCGGCGTCAAAGTTTTCGTTCATTTGACCTTTTCTCCATTCAGGATCAAAAGTCATTGCGACACGCTGATCGACAAACGCAGTCCAGTTAGAACCCCAGTCATAATATTGTGATGTCTGAACTAAACCTTCATTGATAAGCTGATTAAAGAAATTGATAGCTTCGATAACATTCGGTGAATTAGCGGCATTCTGCGCTTTACCGCTGGCATCGAGAGTAATAAAATCACCGCCGTTCCCGAAAATTAAACCGCTGAGGAATTCGCGCGCATCATCAATATGAATTGCATAAATATCAGTAATACCGTCATTGTTTAAATCGCGCGTTAATTTTCTGCAAACATCAAGGAATGCTTCCCATGTCCATTGATTATCTCTTTGTAAATTATAAAGATATTCTACATCTATACCTGCGTCGGCGAGGAATTTCGGATTGAAGAATAACATCGCTTGCCCCCAGCCGTTATTCGGAAGACCATAACTCCAGCCGTATGTCTTTCCATTGAAAGTCATATATTCATCAACAAGAGCGTTATAGCTCCATTTTTCGAATGGAATAATTTCTTGGTTCTTTAAATTGACAACCTTACTGTCGCTTACCGGATATAATAATCCCTGTTTATACAGTACAAGCGCCATTTCGGACGACACCTGATAGTAACTGTATTTTTTGTTGCCTGACATAATATTATTTACTATAATCGGAAGATAATTATCCCAGTCAGATACTTGTTCAACTACGAGCTTAAACCCGTGGTCTTTTTCTGCTTTGATTTTCCACTCTAGCTCTCTTCCTTCGCTTTCACTTCTTGCTTCGTATGATTCTGTATCATAAGTTTGCCACCATGAACTTACAGTAATTAAAGCGCCTTTAAGATTAACATCTTTACCGCCGCATCCGGAGAACACAAGTAAACTTGCGATCATTAAAAAAGCAGAAAGAATTAATAATTCTTTCCCAAATTTTTTTTCCATATCATCTCTCCATAAGATAAGGATACTTACAAAGTTTCCGCCGGTTAACAACCGTTTTAGAAAACCCTGTTTTCATTATACCACAGATTTAGAATTTATTTTTCTTTACCCAATCAATAATTTCATCGACCTTACCGAAGACAAGCCCTGTTACTGTGTCTGCGCAGCCGTAATAAATCGTAACTTTACCTGAGTCTTTATCAACAAGAGTGGCGACAGGGAAAGTAACATTTGGAACGTCACCGGCAATTTCATAAATTTCCCGCGGACAAATAATGTAAGGTTTTGGGCGCGCAATAACTTTCCATGGTTTATCAAGATCCATTAACGCGGCGCTGAACGAATAAACAAATCCGTTGCAGCTTGTCAGTACGCCATGATAGAAAACGAGCCAGCCTTCTTTTGTTTCGATCGGGCAGGGACCTGCGCCGATTTTTGTGCTTTGCCATCCGCCGTACGGTCCCATCACATGGCGGTGTTTTCCCCAATAGACTAAATCCGGGCTTTCCGAATACCAAATGTCGCCAAAAGGCGTGTGTCCCGAATCGCTCGGGCGGCTGTACATAGCATAATTTTTTCCAATCTTACGCGGAAAGAAAGCGCCGTTACGGTTATAAGGCATCATTGAATTTTCCATTTGATAAAATTTTTCAAAATCGAAAGTATAACCAACGCCGAGACATGGACCGCGATAACCGTTACACCAAATTATGTAATATCGATCCTCAATAAAAATGACACGAGGATCATATTTATAG
>Ga0209755_10001595_pt1 | contig 34402 bp, 22 predicted proteins | sample TergutCo191P1_FD_187301 | JGI IMG/M metagenome (GOLD analysis project Ga0209755, IMG submission 187301) | Cornitermes sp. P1 segment gut microbial communities from Petit-Saut dam, French Guiana - Co191P1 (SPAdes) (version 2) | ecosystem: Host-associated > Arthropoda: Insects > Digestive system... | reverse complement strand
TTTGTTCTCATAGGCGATTCCGCGATTGTGGTAGGTGTCTGCATTTTGAGGGTCAATGCCTATGGCTTTGTCGTAGTCCTGTATCGCAGGGTCGAGCTCCCCCTTGTTGAAATAGGCGTTCCCGCGACTGGTGTAACGAGCGGCATTTTGAGGGTCAAGCTCGATAGCCTTGGTGTAGTCTTTCATTGCAAGATCATGCTCGTCTTTGTTCTCATAGGCGATTCCGCGATTGTGGTAGGCGGCTGCATATTTCGGATCAAGCTCGATAGCCTTGGTATAGTTTTTTATCGCAAGGTCATACTTGCCCTTTTGGAAACAGGCGATTCCACGACCGTTGTATGCAACGGCATTTTGAGGGTCGAGCTCGATAGCCTTGGTGTAGTCTCTCATTGCAAGGTCATGCTCGCCTTTTTTTTCATAGGCTCTCCCGCGATTACCGTAGGCGGCTGCATATTTCGGATCAAGCTCTATCACCTTGGTATAGTTTTTTATCGCAAGGTCATACCTGCCCTTTTGGAAATAGGCGATTCCACGACCGTTGTATGCAGCGGCATATTTGGGATCAAGACTGATGGCTTTATTATAATTAGCAATTGAACGATCAAACTCTTTTAATTCTTCGTATGCCCATGCCCTGTAATAATAGGCTTCTTTAACTGAATCATCCAGTTTCAATACCTTCGAACACTCAATAATCGCCAGTTTGAATTCCTTTTTGATACAGTATGCAAAGCCGCGGTATGCGAAATGAAGCGCAGTGCTGGGGATAAGAGCCAGTAGTGTATCCGCATCTTTTTGTGCATCTTCATATGCATGGGTTCTTCTTAAAGCCAACGCTCGCCAATAGTAAGCGTCCATTTTTTTCGTTTCAGATGTAATAGCTTGGGTTGCATAAGAAATCGTTTATGGATATTTATGTACTTTATAGCAATTTTCTGCTTGCTTGATAATATCTTCGTAGTTCATAGTATAAGAAAATAATATCTCCAAATCAAAAATAAGTCAAGACGCATGTTCGACATTGTCGATGCTTTATACTTTTGGCACTTCCTATATTGGTGATGTTGCAGAAAGTATGATGAGCCAAAACTCACTGTAATTATGCCATATAATTGACCCGAACCAAGAATCCTACATTTTGCAAAAAAGTCATTTGAATCAAATTTTACTCAATAAATTGGATAAATATTTTTAAAGTTATTTGGCGTTGCACATAACAAACGTTAGGCAAAAGCCGCGAAGCGGATTTTGCCTAACGGGCGGCAGGCAAGCCGCTCTGGCGCTTTTCACACTGGGCTCCTTCGGCAATGTTCCTTGCTCTTATGTGGGACATGGAGAGCGGCATGGCAGATATGCCCCTCCGGCACGCTTGCCGACCTTGCGCGCATGAGAAAGCCTGCTTTTACATGGGTTTTCGCAAGAAGACTATTCACGAGTGAAATGTAGATAACATTCGTGCGTTTGTTTTATTATTTCATTCGTAAGCATTACGGCCTTCACGCCAAGCATGGGCCCAAAATGCCGCCTTGGCGAGCGTGAACAGCGATCTTCGGACGATAACGCACCCATAAGGGCATTCTACCGATTTCAAGAGAAGAAGTCAACGCTTTTGCAGCGCGAGCTTTCCTTAACCGCGTATGCCTCAAACGTGTCGCCCAGGGCAAAAAGCCTGCTCGCCGCGAGCAAGAGCAGGTACAGCGGGCCTTTTTTGCCGCGGGCGCATTTTCCCAAAAGCGGGAAGCGCTCGGGGTGGTGGCCGGTTACCCTGATTTTTTTCAGCCTGAAGCCGGCTGCCGCAAGCGCTTTCCTGCAGGCCGCGGGAGACCAGACCGTCCAGTGATCCGCGGGGCTGCGCTCCAGAAAGCGGCTTAGCGAGCTGCGGCCTGAAATTCCCGCGAGCGATGGCGTGGAAAAGGCCAGCGCCCCGCCGGGCTTCAGTATCCTGCGAATCTCTGCCAGCGCTTCCGCGCCGTCGCGGAAATGCTCGATAACGAGCCAAAGCGCGACTGCGTCGAATTCGCCGGCGCCAAAAAGGCCTTTTTTGAAAAAGCCATGCATGGCGGGAATGCCAAGGGTTTGCGCCACGTAATTGGCGGCATCCTCCGCCGGCTCAAGGCCCTGCGCCGCAAAGCCCCCGTCTCGCGCCTCGGCGAGGAAAGGGCCGTAAGCGCAGCCAATTTCCAAGAGGCGCGGCGCGGCGCCTGCAGCCGGGCCAGCGCCGTTTGCGGCGGCGCTGTTTACGCCAGCGGCGCTTGGCTTGCCGGCGGGCAGCAGGCGCCTGATCCGGGCGAGGCGCTGTTTTGCCATTGCCCTCAGGTGCGGGAAGTCCTCGATGTAGGTCTTGCCGTACTGCTGCCGGTAAAATTCGAAAAAATATTCCCGGGCGTACTCGATGGGCGGCGGCGAAATCCTGTTCATGGTTATCGCGCCGCAGCGCTTGCAGCGGCGGTATGAGCGCTCGGCAAATCTGGCCAGGGGGGGGGGGAGCAAGGCAGCGGCGCATGCGGCGCAGCTTTGGGCGATGTCCGGCGCAAAACTGCTTGCCAGCTCCGCAAGGCTTTGCCTAGGCGCCTGGCTGACATTGTGCCGAGCGGCCAGCGCTGCGCTGCGGGCTTTGAGACTGCGCAGAAAGGCATGGTTTGCGCTGCCGTTTTTTAGCAGCAGCCTTGCAAGTTTTTTTGCGCTGCCTTTGCCGATGCCCAGCGAAAAAAAGCCGGCTTTTTGCGCCACTTTTTCGTGGTGCGCGGTGGGCGAAATCAGCAGCGCGGGAACGCCGGCATAAAGCGCCTCAAACGCCGTCAGCCCAAAGTGGGTAATCGCCAAATCGTACTCGCGCAGGCGCTCGCTCAGGTTTGGCAGCTTTTCCATCACCCGAATGCCCCGCCCGAGGCTTCCAGGCTCCGGCGGCGCAGTTCCCAGCGCTCCTATCAGCAAAGTCGCCTCCAGGCTTTCGCCTGACTTCCCGTCAAGCGCCGCCGACAGCGCCAGCGCCGCGGCAAGCCCAAGCCCCGCGGCGTCTTCCTGCCCGAAGCTGATTAGCGCCTTTAGCGGCGCTTTCTGCGGCCCGGCAAAGCCGCCGCCGTCCTTGGGGCGAAATTTTTTTGGCAATGGCAGCAGGGAAGGGTCGCAAATATTTGGGCGAATGCGGCTGGCGCCGGGGAGAATGTCAATGAGAAAATCAAAGCCGCCGCGGCAAGGGCCGCCTTCGTCAATGGCGATCGCAGGCGCCAGCGCCGTCCAGCGGCGGCATTCCTCCGGCGGCGTTCGGCATCGGTCGAGGATGACGCAGGCCCAGCTTTTTTCGCGCAGGCCGTTTTCGCAGGCGATCCAGGCAGGGTCGAAATGCGCCGCGCCTGAATGCGCCGCGCTCAAAAGGCCTTTGGCGGCAGCGCTGCCTGCGCCGTCCGGCAGGAAGAGCATGGCCTCTCTCCCCAGCCCGCGCAGATCGCGCACCAGCGCCATGCAGCGAACCAAGTGCCCGCCGCCCAGGCCGGGAGCGCAGGCGGGAACGGCGAGTATGGCCCCGCGGCTCATTCGGGCTTTCCCGCGCCGGCCGGCAAAAAGGCCTTTTGCCAAGCGCCGATTATCGCCTCGCCGCTGCAGCGCTTTGCGCCGGGCAGCTCTCCCGAGCTTTCCGCTTCGTCCAATGCGCGGTAAAGCAGCAGTGCGCGCTCGTAGTCTTCACGCGTGTCAACGGTGAGCCGAATTGCGCTTCCCTGCCAGCGCCGGGGGGCCAAGGGCCGGTGCAGAAAAAATGCCTCAGGATGGCCATACAAATATGGGCAGACATGCTCACGCTCCCAAGCGGCCTCGGATTTTTTTTCAGCGCAAAGCAGGGCATCCGCCGACGCCGACTCGGCCCCCCCCCCCAGGGGGAGGCCGCTGTACCCGGCATAATCGGCGCCGAGCGCAATGGCCTGGGCGTTAATGGCGGCGGCGGCATCGGCAAAGACAAAAGGGTTGTCGCCGGTGGCCCGTATCACGCGCTCAATGCCAAAGCGCTCGATGGCGAGGCAGTAGCGCTTTAGCACGTCGTCCTTTGGGCCGGCCAAAAGCGCAAAGCCGGCTTCCTCTGCCAGCGGCGCGAAGGCCTTTGCCGAATCCTCGGGGCAGGCCAGCGCCCTCACGCCCGCGGGAACCCTGTTCAGCGCTTCCATCACTCTGAGTATGAGCGGCCTGCCGCCTAAGGGCAGCAGCGATTTTTCGGGCAGGCGCGAGGAGTCAAGGCGGGCCTGCAGCACTATTCCGACTTTTTTTTGCAAAACGGGCCTCTTTGCCGCGCGCCGCAGGCGCGGGCTTTGCGAAGCGGTGCAAAGCGAGTCACGCCGAGGTCTCCTGCCCCGGCGCCGAAAAGCCGTCCTCGGCGCTGCCGGGGAGCCAAAGGCTGGCTATGGTTCTGGGGTCGCACCTCCACCTGAAGCGGTTTGCGTGAACCCAGCGCCGGCCTTCCGAAAAATTTTTGCAGGCATCGAAAAGGCCTTCCCTGCTTTGGAGCAGGAAGCTTGGGAAGCGGCGCAGGGGCAGGTGCGCGGAGTCCTTGCGGAAAATGGGCGCAATGTTTTTTAGGTAAAACCGGCGGTAGTCGCCGCCCACGGATGTGTCCTCGGGGGGGGGGTCGGTCTCGTAGGAAACCTTCATCATTTGGGTTGCGGATATTTCCTCTCCCCAAAGGTGCGCGCGAAACCCGAAGTCCATAAGCTGCCAGTAAGCGCTTTTCAAAGCCCCGTCGAAGCCGCCTATCTGGATGAAGCGCCGGCGGTCGTATATGCCCACGCCGTCAACGGGATACAGGCTGCGGCTTCCTTCCTGCGAGGGGCTGAGGCCGCGGGTGTATTCTTTTTTTCTGGGCAGAACAGGAACCCGCAGCGTCGGGAGGGTTTCAAAGCGCGCGCTTTGCATGAGCGGCACTGTGCAAAGCCGCCTGAAAGCGCCATCCTGCCCATCCGGATCCTGCTCATGGGAGCTAAGGCGCTCGGCCATTCTATAGGCCCCCCCCCCGGACACCAGCCGCATGTTGTTCCACAAAACAAAAAGCAGCGGGGTGTCCACCTCGGACATGGCAAGGTTGATTTGCTCGCCCAGGCTGAGATGCGTTTTTAGCAGCACGAATCGGACAAACGGAAACTGCGCCGACAGCTCGTCGATGTCGTACTGCGCCGGCGGCGGCTCCACGGAAACAACGATGTCAAAGCCGGCTTTTTTCATGTCGTGAAAAATGCTCCGCCTGGCGAAGCGCCGGCCTCGGTTTAGCAGCACGGCGGAAAGGCCCGAGGCTCCCAGGCGCTCCCTGCCGCCTATCACGGTGTATGAGGGCAGCGCCTCGTTAAAAGTTGTAGGTATAGTATTCATCGCACCCTGCGCACAAGGAATCATACTCCGCTCCGCCCGCTTTCGCCTGCGCTTTTTCGCCTGCGCTTGCGGATGCATGGTCCTCGTAATGGCGCCGGCCCCTTTCCCATATGGCCTCGAGCGCTTCGTCAAAGGCGTTCCCCAGCAGAATGGCGGCGCCACTGTTGGCGGCGCCACTGTTGGCGGCGCTGCTGCCGGCGGCGCTGTTTTGCTGCCGGCTGATTTGCTGCCTGCACAATGGAACCGAGCCGTCAATCAAAATGGGCATGTCGCGCATGAGGTGCCAGCATGGCTGCCTTTGCACCGGGGAAAGGTCGGATGCCTGCCTTCGCGGCAGCATGCCGCAGAAGTCGTCGTATTTTTGTATAATGATGCTGGCAGTCCCGCCGGCCGCTTCCTGCCACGTTCGGTAAAAGCGCTCTATGTCGTCTTCCGCCCCCGCCGCGCGAACCGCCTGCACGTATGCGTCTTTTGGGAACAGCGCCAAAAGCCTTTTCGCGCAGTCGCTTGCCTCGGCAAAGCCGGCGCCGCGCAGCTCCTTGTAGCGAGCGGGATCGGCGCTGTCCAGCGAAACGATCCACGAAAGCGCCGCGGGGAAAGCCGCGCGCCGGGGGGGGGCCTTTTGCGCCAGCGCCGCGATTTGCTCAAGCTCCTCGGCTTTCCAGCCTATGCCGGATGTTTCTATGACAAGGGCAAGCTCGGGGCGGCTCAGCGCCGTTTCGATCAGCTCTATTTTTTGCGGGTGCAGCGCAATCTCCCCCCACAGCGAGAGGTCGACAACCGCGTCGCCGGAAAACGCGATGATTTTTTCAAGCAATGCCTCAAAACGCCGCGCCTCCATGAAGTCGCGCCTTTCCGTGACCGCCTTTCCGCCGGCGGCCAGCGCCGCCTGAGGCCACGGGCAAAAAGCGCAGGCCTGCGGGCAGCCGCCGAAAACCTGAATCGGGTAAAACGCCGGAAGCGCCCTCAGCAGCTCCGGCCTTTCCGTCACGATGCGCTCAACGGCGGCGGTGTCGGGTATCGCGCCGCCGGCAATGCCATTTGCGCCGCCGGCGCTTTCGCCGCCGCTGGCAAAGCGGCGCAGGAGAAGCAGGCTGCGCTTGCTGTCCGCGCAGAGGCTCAGGCGGTGGGGGCGCAGGTCGATCGAGGAGATTTCGGCCTCGATGTCAAAGGCGTTGATGTCTTTTTGGATGACCGAAAAAAGCGCGTCCCGCCTCACGGGCCCGCCGTCGTCGGCGCCGAGGATTTTGGCCAGCAGCGCCGCGGTTCCCGGCGAAAGCAGCTCCGGGGCCAGGCCGTAGGGCCAGCCGTCGGCGTAGGAATACTCGGCGACGTAGCGCATGTGCCTTTCGGCCAGCTTCCCCGCCAGCTCGGGGTCAAGAAAAGGGCAGTCCGCCCAGGCAAAATAGCAAAAGTCAAAAGGCGCAGCGCCGGATGGCGCCGAGCTTGCTTCAGCCGGCGCAGGGCCGGATGGCGCGGCGCCTTCCCCCGGCGCCGGCGAGCCGTTCGGCTCGGCCCCGCGCGAGGCCAGCGCGGCGATGGCTTCGAGCAGCGCCTTAACCGTCCAGGGCTCGCTTCGGCTTTCAAGCAAAACGCCTTCAAAGGCGGCACCCCCCGGCAAGCCCTCGGGCCCCGTCAGCAGCGCGATTTTCCCCACTCCGGGAAAGGCCCTGGCCCGCTCTACGGCAAGCGCCAGGCTGCTTTTTTCGCCAAGCACAGCCTCAGCCGCCTCGCGGGACAGATTTCCGGCATACAAAACCAGGAGCGCGTTCATACTTCATTACATTATCGGTTGCTAGGCGGGCGCTTTTGAGTGGGAGCGCGGAATGGCGGCTAGCCCGTTTCCGCTTTATGCCAGCCCCGCCGCCATTTTCAGCAGGCGCTATGCCTCACCGGTTCCACGTTCCCGCATCCAGGCCCGCCATGGAAGGCCTTTTGGCGGTGGCAGGCTGCCCGAGCCCGGCGGAAATGGCGGGGCCGGCAGGAGGGCTGGGCTGGCTTGCCTTCAGGTTTTCGTAGAAGTTCGCCGCCGAAAGGTAGATGTAGGGGATCAGCCACAAAAACCCTATGCCAAACGTCAGCATGGAGAGCATGAGCCAGCCCAGAAAGCCCATGTGAAGCTTAAAGTACCTCCACTTGTGCCCCATCATCATGGCCTTGCTTCTGCGCAGGGCTTCAAGCGGCCCCATTCCCGGGCTGTCGCGCATGATGAAAAACGCCATATCGTACGACAGCAGCTTAACTATCCCCGGAACAATCATGAGCATCATCCACAGCCCGGCAAAAAGCAGCGCAAAGAAAAACAGGAAAAAGCTGGGGAGAAAGCGGCTGAAGCCGTCAAAAATATTCCCCACGGAGATTTCCATGCCGCGAACCCTTCTCAGGTAAAGCCCGGCCATCCCCAGAGAGAACGGCCCGGTTATTGCGAATGCGGCTATCAATGCGAATGGGTAGAGCCGGGGATTGCTAAACGGGCTGTATTCCCAAAAAGCAAATTGCAATGCATAGGATATCAGCATGAAAACAAGCGTGGCCAGGGCCATTTTCCCCCACGCTCCCGCCAATTGCTGCCTTGCCAGGGCCCGCAGCTCGCGGTTTCCCAGTATTATTGCGTAGCTCATGTTGTCACCTTGCGCTTGAAAATCTTGGCTTCAGTGTAGCAAAGTTTTGGGCGAAAGCGCAACAAGGGGCGAAAGCCGCGCCGGCCGCCGGCTGCCGGCTGCCGGCTCTGGCGGCGTAGCAACGCGCCGGGGAAAACTGCTATGCTGCTTCAATGGCGGCACGGGGCGAGGCGCAGGCGGCGCTGGAAAAAGCCATTTCAGGCATGATTATTTCCTCATCGGGCTGGCGCGGGGTTTTTGCCGCCTCGGGCGGGGAGGAGGACGGCGCCGCGGAAATCGGCGAGGGCCACAGGCTGGCCGCCATCGGCGCGGCGGCGGCGTTTGCCGGGTTTCTGCGCGGGCGGGCCGATGGCGGCGGCGCGGGGGAAGCCGGCGGGAGCGCCGCCAAGGGAGCCAGCGGCGCCGCTGCCGATGTCGCCAGCGGCGCCGACGATGGCGCCACCAAAGGCGCGGCGCGCCCGATTGCGCTGGTTGGCTCGGACACCAGGCCCACGAGCAGGGCCATCGCCGAGGCCGTCGTTCCGGCGCTTCTGGCCTCGGGCTGCGAGGCGCGCTACGCAGGCTTTGCGGCGGCGCCGGAAATCATGGCCTGGGCCAGGTCGCTCGCGCCGGGCGCGGGCGGGACAGGCCCTAGCGGGCAAGGCTCGGGCGAGCAAGGCTCAGGCGGCGGGCCCGCTGCAGAGCCCCTTGGCTTTCTTTACATTTCCGCGAGCCACAACCCCATCGGCCACAACGGGCTGAAGTTCGGGCTTGCCGACGGCGGCGTTCTTCCGGCGCGCGAGGCGGCGGAGCTGGCCGAGGCCTTCCGCGCCATGGCGCTTGCGCCCGGCAGCGCCGCCCGGCTGGAAAGGCTTGCCGCCGGCGCCGATCCCGCCGCCCTGCGCGAGGCCTTCGCCGCGGAGCCCTCAGCCAAAAAGCAGGCGCTCGCCGCGTACCTAGCCTTTGCCGAGGAAGTGGCCTGGCTCGGCGCCGAAACCGCCGTTGGCAGCAGCATTGCTTGCAACAGCGCCGCCGACGAAACTGCCGTTGGCAGAAACAACGCCGGCAACAACTGCGCCGTTGGCGAAGCCGCCGCTGGCAGAAACATTGCCGGCAGCAGCGCCGCCAACAAAACCGCTGTTGGCAGAAACAACGCCGGCAACAACTACGCCGCAAGCGAAACCGCCGTTGGCAGAAACATTGCCGGCAGCAGCGCCGCCGCCGAAACCGCTCTTGGCAGAAACAACGCCGGCAACAACTGCGCCGCAAGCGAAGCCGCTGCTGGCAAAAACATTGCCGGCAGCAGCGCCGCAAGCGAAGCCGCCGCAGGGGCGAGGCGGGCGCTGGAGCTGGGGATTGCGCGGCGGCCGCTTGGGGTGTGCTGCGACTTCAACGGGTCGGCGAGGAGCGCCTCGATCGACCGCGAGTTTTTTGAGGGGCTGGGGATTCGCTTCGAGGCGATGAACGCGCGGCCGGGCGGGATTGCGCACAGGATTGTTCCGGAGGGCGAGTCGCTGGAGCCGTGCCGCGCGTTTCTCGAGGAGCTGCGCGGCCGCGACCCCGCATTTGCCATGGGCTACGTTCCGGACTGCGACGGCGACCGGGGCAACCTCGTCATTTGGGACGAGGCGCTGGGAAAGGCGCGGGCGCTGGAGGCGCAGGAGGTTTTCGCAGTCGCCTGCGTCGCCGAGCTTGCGCACCTCGCGTGGAGCCTGGAGGGCAGGGCCGCGGCGGAGGCGCCGGATTCAGCGCCGCGCATCGAGCGGCCTCTTGCGGGGGCGAGGGCGGCGATTGCGGCAAACGACCCGACCTCTTTTCGCATTGACCGCATAGCGCAGGCCTTTGGCGCATCGGTTTTCCGCGCGGAGGTGGGCGAGGCGAACGTGGTCGGGCTTGCGCGGCGGCTGCGCGCCGAGGGCTACGCGGTGCGGGCGCTCGGCGAGGGCTCGGCGGGGGGGAACATCACGCATCCATCGGCGGTGCGCGATCCGCTGCACACAGTTCTGGCGCTGGCAAAGCTGCTTTCGCTGCGGGGCTCGGGCGGCGGCGCCCAGCCCCGGCGCCGCGGGCTTTTCGAGATATGGTGCGGCGCTTCCGGGCAGGCCCTGTGCCACAGGCCCGATTTCGGGATTTCCGACGTCATCGCCAGCCTGCCGCCCTTCGCGACCACCGGCGCCTACTCCCCCGAGGCGCTGATGCAGGTCTCCTGCGCGGATCACGGCGCGCTGAAAAGCCGCTACCAGCGCGTCTTCCTGCGCGAGTGGGAGCGGCGCAAAGGCGAGCTGAGGGAGCGCTACGGTATTTACGGCTGGCAGGCAATAGCGTACAATGAAATGGAGGAGCGCGCCGGAATCGGCGACTTTGGCCAGGCCGGCAGGGGCGGCCTGAAAATCTGCTTCCTTGGCGCCGGCGGAAAGGCCGTCGCCTCCGTGTGGATGCGCGGCTCAGCCACCGAGCCCGTCTTCCGCGTCATGGCCGACGCCGAAGCCGCGCCCGAATGGCCGGCGACCGAACGGTCGGCGCCCGAGCGGCCGGCGACCGAACGGCCGGCGCGCGAGGGAGCGGCGGCCGGCGGGGAAGCGCATGGCGAAGCGGCGCAAGGCCCGGCCTGCGCCGAGCGCGATCTTATAGAGTGGCAGCGCCGAATGATAGCCGAAGCCGACGGGGCGCTCGGCTGACGCGGCGCTTTTGCCGGGGAGCGCCGATCCGCCGCTTGCTCGGCGCTTCCCGCGGGCCAGAGCCGTCGGCTAGGGTCGCGGGCTAGAGCCTTCGGCTAAAGCCCGATGGGCGCAGGCGGGCGAAAACACAGGAGCAAGGCATGGGACAGCGAGGGGAACTTTTTTCAACACGGGTGTTGCTGCAAAACCGGACGTATTTTTTCAACGTCAAGGAAAACCGCCTGGGCGACCTCTACCTGAACATCGTGGAGAGCAAAAACCGCGAGGACGGCGGCTTCGACCGCCAGTCGGTGATTATGTTTGCGGACGACCTCCAGGATTTCCTGAAAGGCTTCGACGAGTCGCTTCGCGCCCTTGAAAAAGAGATGCGCGAGAGGCGGCGCTCGGCCCGGGCCGCCCGCCCGCCGCGCGACGGCGATTCCCGCGCCGCCAGAGGCGAAGGCCGCGACGGCGACCGCGGCGCCGCCTTCGGCAGGCCCCAGCGCCCGGACGACAGAAAGGGCGCCGCGGAAAGGCCGCGCAGGGAGCGCCCGCCCAGGGAAGGCGGCCCCGGAAGGGATGGCCCACCGCCCAGGGAAGGCCGGCGCGTGGTGGTCAAAAAGCGCTGACGGCGCAGAAGCCGCGCCCGAGGGCGGCGCCCTTGGCGGCGGCAGGCATGCGAGGGGAAGCGCAAGCCGCCTGCGGCGCTTTCAAATGCAGGCGGCTTGCGCCGGCCGGAAGCCCGAAGGCCCGGCCGCGAGGGGGGCGCCGCTGCCAGTTTGGCGTTTTTCAGCTTTTTTGCTTGTGCTTTCGGGCTTTGTGGTGTATACTGGAACGAACATGGGCTATATTATTCACGTTGACAACAGCAGGTTTTTCCGCAAAGCGATGAAGTTTTTCCTGGCGGAGCTGGGCCTTGAATCCGTGGATTTTGATCGCGGCGAGGATGCCATTACAGCGGTGATGGGCGGCAGGGTTTCCTGCCTGATCACGGGTCTTGAGCTGCCGGACATGAGGGGCGAGGAGCTTCTGGCTCGGATCAGCCAAGGCGCCCGCCCCATGACGGTCATCGCCGTGACGGCCTCGGGCGACGAGGAAAGGGTGAGGAGGCTTGCGCTGATGGGCGTAAAGGCAACGATCCAGAAAGGCGGCGACTGGAAGGAAAAGCTGCGGGAGTATTTCTGACGAAAACCGCCGCGCTGCCCTAGGGCGGCGCCTTCCCTAAGGCAGCGCCGGCAGGCGGGCTTTGCGGGCCAGTCCCGGCGCTTTCCTGCGGCTCTTTGGCGCAAATGGTGGGCATGGAAACGAAACGCGGGCCTTGCTATTTTGCCTTTTCCCGCCGCCTTGCGGAAAAGCCGCGCCGGCGCGGGAAAAAAGCGGTCGCTGCCTCGGCTGCGCCGCCGCCGGCTCGGCTTGCCCCGGCGCCTCCCCGAAAAGCCTTGCATCCCGCGCCTCCTCCCGTGTGCCTCCCCGAAAAGCCTTGCTTGCCCCTGCCTACTCGCCGGCGCCTCCCCGAAAAGCCTTGCGTCTCCCCGCCTCCTCCCGGGTGCCTCCGCGAAAAGCCTTGCTTGCCAGCGCCTTCTCGCCGGCGCCTTGCCGAAATGCCTTGCGTCCCCCCGCCTACTCTCGGGCGCCTCCCCGAAAAGCCTTGCGTCTCCACGCCTACTCCCGGGCGCCTCGCCGAAATGCCTTGCATCCCCACGCCTACTCCCGGGCGCCTCCGCGAAAAGCCTTGCATTCCAGCGCCTCCTCCCGTGTGCCTCCCCGAAAAGCCTTGCTTGCCCCTGCCTCCTCCTAGGGGTCTCCCCGAAAAGCCTTGCGTCCCCCCGCCTACTCCTAGGGGTCTCCCAGAAATGCCTTGCGTCCCCCCGCCTACTCCCAGGCGCCTTGCCGAAAAGCCTTGCATGCCCTTGCCTTCTCCCAGGCGCCTCGCCGAAATGCCTTGCGTCCCCCCGCCTACTCCCGGGTGCCTCCCCGAAAAGCCTTGCGTCTCCCCGCCTCCTCCCCGGCGTCTCCGCGAAAAGCCTTGCGTACCCGCGCCTCCTCCCAGGCGCCTTGCCGAAATGCCTTGCGTCCCCCCGCCTACTCCCGGGCGCCTCGCCAAAAAGCCTTGCATGCCCCTGCCTTCTCCCCGAAAAGCCTTGCGTTCCGGAGCCTTCTCGCCGGCGCCTGCGCGCCTGGGCGCGGCATTTGCGGCGCTGGCGCTGGCGGCGCTGCTTTTGGGCGGGTGCTCCAGGCATTCGGGCGCGGCTTTGGCGCATGCGGACAGGAAGGGGCCCGCGGTTCGGGCGCTCCTTGAGGGGATTATGCCAAAGGCCATGGCCGACGGCATTGTGAAGATAGCGCTGCTGGCCAACGAAAAGGACGGCATCAACACCTGGCAGTTCATCGAGGCGGCGGTCGCGGAGGGGCGGGCCATGGGCTTTACCGTGGACGCCTTTGCCATGGACGCAGAGGCGGATCGCGAGGGGTTTATGCGGCTCGCGGCGGGAATTGCCGGCGCCGACTACGACGGGGTGATTTTCGTCAACGGCGCGCTGGGCATGGGCTATGCCTACGACGCCCTGCGCCCCATTGCCGACGCAGGAGCGCGGATCGTGGCCTTCGAGGCGCTGCCGGTCAGGGACGGCCGGGTCATCCCGGGGCTTGTCGCGGCTTTCCAGAACGACTACGGCCTTGCCCGCCTCAGCCTGGAAGCGCTGGTTTCCCACTTCGGCGGCCAGGGGCGGGGGGGGGCGCCCAGGGTTTTCCGCATCGCCGGGGAGGCCGGCATCGCCTTCCTTGACCGCCACGAGTGGGAATTCAGCGAGTTCGCGCGCATGGGCAAAATCGAGGAGGCCGGCAGCGTCAGGCTGCGCGGGCTGGAGGGCCCGCGCGCGGCGGCCTGGGAGGCTATCTCGGCGGCGCTGCCCCATATTCCCCCGGGCTCCGTCGACGCGCTGTGGGTTCCGTGGAGCGAGTTTGCCATCGGCGCCGCCGAGGCGCTGTTCCACGCGGGCAGATCGGACATCAAGGTGTTCAGCACCGGCATCTCCAACGAAAGCCTGCGCATCATGCAGCGCCACCGCGGCATATGGATCGCAAGCACGGCGGCAGATCACAAGCTGGCCGGCGCCGTGACAATGCGGATGCTGGCGGCGCTGCTGGCCGGCGAGGTCCTCGACGAGGCCTTTTTCTTCCGGCCGCAGCTTGTCATGACGGCGGACCTGAACCGCGCCGTGAACGCCGCCAACCTTTCCATGATGCTGCCGAGCTGGGAGGACGGCGCCGGGCTTTTCGACGGCTTCGGCTGGATGGCCGAGCTTCGGGCGGCGGAAAGCAGGTTTCTCCGCATTTCCCCGGCGCCGCCTTCGCAGGCCGCGCCGCTGGCGGCGCCACAGGCGGCGCCTCCGGCGGCGCGGCGGCCCGCGGGGGGGCGCCAGCGGTGAAGCTGAAGCCCCGCCTGCTTGTGCAGAGCATCGCCGCGTTCCTGGCGCTCACCGGGCTGCTAAGCGCGGTGTTTTTCGTTTCGATCGACAGAATCAGGGGCGCCGTGTTCCTCAACTCCGCGGCGCTGGGGGACAGCGCCGCGGGGATCAGCGCCTACATGCTGGAGGTGCTGCACACGGAAAAGATAAGCCGCGCCGCGATTGACACCGTGCTGCTGCTTGACGAGCGCCTGGGCCGAATCGAAAGCCACACGCGCATGGCCGCGGACATAGCCGGCTCGATCCGCTCGGGCGAGCGCGGCTGGGCGCCCAGGCCGCTGCCGCTCGTCGGCCCCGGCGAGATTCCGCCGCCCGAGCCCTACCTGCGCCTGGCGCCGGGCGTTTCCCTGCCGGCCGTCCGCGCCGAGGCCGAGCTTCTGGCAAACGCCGCCGAGATGCTGCGCCAGATCACGGTGGTTGACTGGGCGATCTCCAGCAGCGCCATAAACGGCGAGTCCGGATTCCTCATTGCCATGGACGCGTTTCCCTGGGCGCAGTCCGACTACGACCCGAGGGGCCTGCACTGGTACGGGCGCGCCAGGGACCTGGGCGCCCTTTACTGGACGGACGTGTACGAGGGCCGGCGCGGCATGGGGCCGATTATTTCCTGCGCCGTCCCGTTTTTCGACAGATCCGGCGGCGCAAAGGCCTTCGCCGGCGTTGCCAGAAGCACCGTCCGGCTGGCCGACTTCTCGCGGATAATCGACCCCACGGGAATCAGGCGCAGCGGGCAGTTTTTCATCCTGAACCGCGGCGGGACGGTGGTTTACTCAACGGACGGCGTGGAGGCGTCGGTGGGAGAGTGCGGCGCCCTGCTCGGGGAAAATTTCCTGGAATCCGGCGATCCGCGCCTGCGCAGCCTGGGCCTCAGCATGACGCTCGGCGCCACCGGCATGACCGAGCTTGAAATCGACGGAATGCCCTTCTACGTCGCCTACGCCCCCATCCGCTCGCTGGGCTGGAGCCTCGGAGTGACCGTCCCGGCGCAGGAGATATACATCCCGGCAATGCAGATCGAGGGCCAAATCTGGGCAATCACCGAGGCGACCCGCGCCTCGATAGGCGGCTACATCCGGATACTCGCCGTGAGCGTGGCGCTGATCATACTGCTGCTCCTGCCGGCGATAGGCTTTTTCGCGGTGCGCTTCACGCGGGCCATCACGGGCCCCGTGCTGGCGCTGAGCGAGGGCGCGCTCGAGGTGGCGGGCGGCAACCTCGGGCACGAGGTGTCCGTCAGCGCCGGCGACGAGCTTGAGCAGCTTGCCTCGTCGTTCAACGCGATGACGGCGCAGTTGCGCTCGCACATCGCCGAAACGGCCAGGGCAACCGCGGAAAGGCAGCGCATCGACACGGAGCTCGACATCGCCACCCGGATTCAGGCAAGCATGCTGCCGGCGAATTTTCCCCCGTTCCCCGGCAGGGAAAGCAGCTTCGCGCTCTACGCCGAGGTGCATCCGGCCAGGGAGGTGGGCGGCGACTTCTACGACTTTTTCTTCATCGATGACGAGCGCTTCGCGGCGCTGGTGGCGGACGTTTCCGGCAAGGGAATGCCGGCGGCGCTGTTCATGGCCAGCGCAAAGGCCGTCATCAAAAACCGCCTTCAAAGCCGCGCAAGCCCCGAGGCTGCGCTGGAGCTTGCAAACCGCGACCTTTGCAGCGGCAACCTGGCCGGCATGTTCGTCTCCGCCTGGGTCTGCGTGCTCGACATCCCCGCCGGCCGCCTCTCCTACGCCAGCGCCGGCCACAACCCCCCGCTGCTCCTCCGCGCCGCCCCGCCCCCCCCCGCCCCCGGCGGCGCCCCCGGCGCCTCCTCCGCAGGCGATTGCGCCGGAGCCGGCGGCGAAGAAAGCCGCCCGTCTTTCGAATTCCTGCTCTCGCCGCCCAACCTGGTGCTTGCCGGCATGGAGGACACCCGGTATCATTGCCACGAGACGACAATCGCGGAGGGCGACATGCTTTTTCTCTACACCGACGGCATAGTCGAGGCGGCCGGCGCCGACGGCTCGTTCTACGGCAAGGAGCGAATGAAGGCCTTTCTAGACGCCGGCGCCGATCTGCCGCTGCGCGATCTGCTTTCCGGCCTTCGCGCCGACGTGGCCGCCTTCGCCGACGGCGCCGAGCAGTCCGACGACATCACCATGCTGGCCCTTCGCGCCGGCGCCGCCGAGCCTGCCGCGGAAAACGCGGCGCGGCCTGCGCGCGCGGCGATGGCCTGCGGCGCGGCAGAGCTTTCGGATGCGGCGCAGCTCGAGGCGGCGCCGGCCGCGGGAGATGCGGCGACGGCCTGCGGCGCGGCGGGGCTTTCGGATGCGGCGCCGCTCGGGGCGGCGCCGGGCGCGGGAGATGCTGCGGCGGCCTGCGGCGCGGCGGGGCTTTCGGATGCGGCGCCGCTCGTGGCGGCGCCGGGCGCGGGAGATGCTGCGGTGGCCTGCGGCGAGGCGGCTCTTTCGGATGCGGCGCCGCTTGTGGCGGCGCCGGGCGCGGGAGATGCGGCGACGGCTTGCGGCGCGGAGCGGCTTTCGGATGCGGCGGCCGGGGATGGCGAGGGGCGGCTGCTTAGGCTGAAGGCCGACATTTCCGGCCTGGGGGCGCTGGCCGGGTTTGTCGGGCGGGAGCTTGAGGCCGCGGGCTGCCCGGCCAGGGAGCGGGGGCGCGTCGAGCTTGCCGCCGAGGAAATCTTTGTCAACATAGCCAGCTATGCCTACGCCAATGGCGCCGCCAGCGGCGCAGCCATTGGCGCTGACGGCGGATCCGCCAGCGGCGCTGACGGCAGCGCTGCCGGCGCCGGCGCGGTGGAAAGCGGCGAGGTCTCGGTGGCCTGCCGAACCGTGGCGGCGCCGGACAGGACCGAGGTCTCCTTTGCCTTCTCCGATCGCGGCGCCCCATTCAATCCCCTGGAGCGCGAGCCCCCCGACGTCACCCTGCCGCTTGAGGAGCGCGAGCCGGGCGGCCTTGGCATATTGATTGCAAGGAAACTAATCGATACAATAAGCTACAGCCGTGAAAATGGCGCAAATCGGCTGGAGTTTACGAAGTCGTGGCGGAAAGAGGAAGTATGACCATAGATACCGAGGTAATAAACAAGGCGACGGCGGTGCTGAAGCTGTCCGGGCGCCTTGATACGGCAAACGCCGCGCTCCTTGAGCAGAAAATCAGGCAGTGGGGCAGCGACATCACAATGCTTATTCTCGATTTTGAAAAGCTTGACTACATTTCCAGCATGGGCCTGCGGGTCCTGCTTTCAGCAAAGAAAGCGTCGAAGGAAAAAAACCGCGAGTTCGTGATCAGGAACATGTGCGAGGCGGTCAGGGAAGTCTTCGAGATAGCCGGCTTCATAAACCTGATCGTGCGCGAGGAGGGCTTCGCCGTTGTGCGCGGCGACGAGGGCGACGCCATCCTGCTGTCGCTTAACGGGAAAATGGGGACCGAAAACATCCCCGCCGTGCAGGAGGAGCTGGCCGCCATAAGAAGGCAGAGGCTGCAAAGGCTCGGCGTTTCGAAGGTAATTTTGGACATGCGAAAGCTGTACTGCATTCTGCCCGGGGCGCTAAGGCACCTGAATCAGGCAATCGCCGACACTGCGTGGGAGGGCAGGGATCTTTCGGTGCGGAACGCGCCGCTGGATTATCTGGAGGAAATAGAGTCGCTGGGGATGGGGGAGCTGGCAAGAGAGGCGGAGGATCGCTGACCGGCGCTGCCTGCCAAACCCGCAGGCGCCGGCAGCATGGGCTTATCGGCGGCATTCCGCAAAATTCGCTCTGGGGGGAGCGGATTTTCGTCGGGGGCCTGCTTTCCATGTCGATAATCTAGGGAATGTTTGGCAAACGCCATTGCGGTCGAAAGATTTTCCTTGACTAGCATGCCGTTTTCTGTATCTTATATCTATGAGTAGTTTTGCAGCAGACCCCGGCAACAAAAACGTGGCGCAAGCGCCGAAGGAGAGAAAAGACATGACAGCGTACAGGCAAACCAGAATACTTGAAGTTCTATCCAAAAGTGGCCGGGCGGAGGTGATCGCTTTGTCGGAGCTACTCCATGTTTCCCAAGTTACGATACGCAAGGATTTGGACACGCTTGAAGAGCGCGGCCTGGTGCGAAGGGAGCATGGATACGCCTGCCTTAACAGCGCCGACGACGTTGGCAAGCGGATAGCTTTCAACTATGACATCAAGCGGCGAATCGCAAAGGCCGCGGCGGCGATGATCGCCGACGGCGAGACGGTGATGATCGAATCCGGCTCCTGCTGCGCCCTTCTTGCCGAGGAGCTTGCGGCGGCGCAGAGGGACGTGACGATCATAACCAACTCGGTTTTCATCGTCAATTTCATCCGCAATGCCTCGCGCACAAAAATCATCCTGCTAGGCGGCTACTACCAGCCGGAGTCGCAGGTGCTTGTGGGGCCGATGACCAGGCAGTGCGGCGGAATCTTTTTCGCCGACAAGTTCTTTGTCGGCACCGACGGCTTCATTCCTGGCTCGGGCTTTACGGGCAGGGATCACATGCGCTCGCAGACGGTGATCGACATGTCGGAAAGCGCCCGCGACATTTTCATCCTGACCGACGCGGAAAAGTTCAAGCGCCAGGGCGTGCTTGGCCTGGTGCGGCTGGAAAAGGTCGCCGGCGTCTTCACCGACGAGCGCATCCCCGCCGACGTCGAGAAGCAGCTTCTTGAAAAAAACATTATGCTGCACAAAGTCGCGGAGCGCGAGCCGGAGCCTGCCTCCTGACGCGCAGGCGCTGCCGGCTCCGGCAGCGCCTGCCGCCCGCGGCATTCCCGCCAGCTTGGGCCGCTCGACCTGCCCAGTCGGCGCCGGCAGCTTGGGCCGCCTGGCCTGCCTAGTCGGAGCCGTCGGCGGATTGCGCCGCGCCGCCAATGCGCCTGCCGCCCGGCTTGCCGGCGCCTGGCTCAGTAAGCCGACAAAATGCCCAAAAGGCGCTGCTTGTCCACTGCCCGCAGAAAGCTGGCCAGGCGGGGGCCTTGGTCTTTGCCGATGAGCGCCTGGTACGCGGCGCGGAACAGGTCCTTGCCTTCAAGGCCGGCGCTTTTGGCCGCTGCGTAAATCGCCTCGGCGCAGGGCTTGTCCCCGTCAAAGGACTCGATTCGCGCGACCACGTCGTCGCGTAGCCGGCGAATGCCGCTTTCCTCGGCGCCGGAAAGCTCGGCCTTTGCGCTGCCCTCGGCCTTGAGCCGAAAGCGGAATTCCTCCGGCGCGCAGTTTTCCGCCCAGTGCTTTGCCCGCAGCGCCCTTTCGCGAAGCGCCGGCATCTGCTCCGGCGAGGGACCGGCCGGCGCGGCGCCGGAGCCTGCCGAGCCGGAGCCGCTTAATGCAGCGGCGCCGCTTAATGCGGCGAGCGCTTTTTCGACGTCGCCGTCGGCAATCTGGACGAGGTTGCACATGTGGCGGAACGGCACCTGGAATGGCGGCGCCATGCTTTCCTGCGGCAGGGTTTTTCCGCCCTCGCCGGTCGCCGTTTGCGAAAGCTCGTAGATGCGCCGCTCCCAGCGCTGCGTCGCCTCGTCCTTTGCGCTTTCCATCTTCCAGGCAATGCGCTCGGTTTTGTCGTAGTCCTCGTAAATCTTTATCACGTCGAGGTCGAAGGATATCGTGAATTCCGCGCCGGGCCGGGTTCCCGCGAACAGGTAGCGCGCGACTTCCGGCGTGTACACGCTTAGCACGTCGCCCAGGTCAACGACGATTCCCGACGAGCTGGAAATTTTTCCCGCCGAGCCTTTTATGCCGATAAAGTCGTAGCGAAAGCTGACCGGCGCGTCCCAGCCGTAGACTTCCTTGCAGACGAGGCGCGCCGTGTCGAAGCTGCCGCCCATGCTGTGGTGATCCTTGCCGGCCGGCTCGAAGTCAACTTTTTCGTATTCCCAGCGCATGGGCCAGTCCACGCGCCAGCCCAGCTTGACGCCCTTTGCGCTGCGAAGGTCCGCCGTCGCCGCATGGCCGCAGGCCCTGCACTTGTAGCCCAGAGCCCACTCGCCGTCCCAGCCCTCGATGTCCGTCTCGTCCCTGCTGCACGAGTCGCAGAACACGCTCGCCGGCCACCACTCGCCCTGGATTTTATGGCCCTCGTCGCGAAATTTGTCAAGGATGCCTTTAAGCTCCTCGCGCTTCCCCAGCGCCTTGCGAATGCTTTCGGCATAGCGCGACTCGCGGTAGCGCTCCGCCTGATAAAGAAATTCGGGAAAAATCCCCACCGCCGGCAGCCGGCTTTCGACGTCAATTTCGTGGTGCCGCGCGTAGCTCGAGTCGCGCTCCCACGGGTCCGGCACCATGGTGATGGGAAAGCGCAAATGCTTTTCAAGAACGTCCTGCCTGGGCATGTTTTTGGGAACCTTGCGAAACACGTCGTAGTCGTCCCACGAATAAATGAAGCGCGCCTTTTTGCCCATGTCGCGCAGCGCTCGGACGACCAGGTCAACGGAAATAATTTCCCTGAAGTTGCCGATGTGCACCGTGCCCGACGGGGTGATCCCCGAGGCGCATGTGTAAATTTCCTTTTCGCCTTTTTCGCGGACAATTTTTTCCGCGCACTCGTCAGCCCAGTGCGCCGCTTTTTGCGCCGCTCTTTTCGCGGGCTTTTGCGCCGCAGGCTTTTCCCCGCCGCCTGCGCCTGCGTTCACGTTGTTTGCGCTCATGCCAGCCAGTATATGGCAATTTTTTTGCAATGGCAAGCGCCTGGCGCCGGAGCGCCCGGATGCAAAAAGCCCGCGTCAGGGCCGGCGCAGCCGCTCCGCGATTTTGACGAACACGTCCACCAGAGTCGGGTCAAACTGGGTTCCGCGGCCTTCGATGATGATCTGCACGGCATCGTCGTGCGCGAAGGCCTTTTTGTATGGCCTCTCGGACGTTAGCGCGTCGTACACGTCGGCAATTGCCATGATGCGGCCCAGCAATGGAATGTCGCTTCCCTTCAGGCCTTTTGGATAGCCGGCGCCGTCCCATCTTTCGTGGTGGCTGGCGGCGAAAATTTTCGCGTACTTGAGAAAATCGCTTTCCTTCACCAGCGCCTCGACCTTTTCGATGATCTCGATCCCAAAGCCGGCGTGCCGCTTCATGTCGGCAAATTCCTCGGCGGTGAGCTTTCCGGGCTTTTTCAAAATTATGTCGCTGATGGATATTTTGCCAACGTCGTGAAGCTGGCAGGACTGGAGCAGCAGGCTTGCGTCCCAGCCTTTCGTCTCTTCCCGGTAAAGGCCGGCTTTTTCGATTTCCTCCAGCATGGTTTTGATTCCCAGCTTGGTTCGCTCTATGTGGCCGCCGGTAATGTCGTCGCGGCCTTCGACAAGCTCCGCCATCATTTTGAGCATGGCGTCCTGCAAGTCCAGAATGCCCTGCGTTTTTTCCCCAACCATTTTTTGCAGGTTGTCGTTGAAGTACTGAAGCTCCTTGCGCTGATCCTCCACCAAAAGATGCACCTCGATGCGCTTGAGAAGCAGCGCCGGCTGAAAAGGCTTGGTTATGTAGTCGATGGCGCCGAGCGAAAGCCCCATGATTTCGTCGTCCGACTCGGTTTTTGCCGTGAGGAAAATAACGGGAATGTCTTTTGTGCGCGGCTGCGACTTCAGAATCCCGATGGCCTCGTAGCCGCTCATTTCCGGCATGTCAATGTCAAGAAGAATCAGCGCCGGCAGGTTTGCCTCAAGAAGGCTGAGCATTTTTTGTGCGGACGGCGCAGTTGACACGCGGTACCTTTCCGCCAGCACGTTTATGCCGGCGCGAAGATTCGTGGGATTGTCATCCACCAAAATGACAAGCTTTTTTTCGCTTTCCATCGCTTCCTCCCTGTGCCCGCCGCTGGCGTGTTTTGGTTTCTCGCAGTTTTGTTTGCGCTGAGGGGTTGCCCCGCCCTTCAGGGCGGGGTTGCTGATTCGCTGTTTCTCCCGGCAAGCGGCTCCCGCTCAAGAAGACGGGCCAGGGTTTCTCCGGCGCTGCCGTACTCGCTCAGCAAAACGTCGTCGGATATTTTTTCCAGCGCAGCGCTTGCTTTTTTGCTCAGCGTTTTTTTGCCAAGCGCGCTGATAATGGGAAAAATGTCCGAGGCGGCCTGGCCGGATTCCAGCACATCCGCAAGCTCGCGCAAAAGAGCCCGAACGCTTTCGGCGCCCGCGCTGCTTTCGGCGCCCGCGCTGCTTTCGGCGCCCGAGGCGCTTTCGGCGCCTAAGGCGCTTCCCGTTTCCGCGCCATCCGCAGCGCCCTCGGCATCTGCCGCGTTTTCGCTGCCCGCGGCATCGGCGCCGTCGGCGCTTGCCCCCTTGCCGCCATGCCCGCGCGCGAGCCGCTCGGCTTTCCGCTTTTCGCCGGCTTCCCACGCGCCGATTCCCTCGGCCATTTCAGCCAGGCTTTTCGCAAAGCCCGGCAGGCCTGCGCGGATTGCATCCATGTCACCTTTTTTGCCCGCGGCTTCCAGCGCTGCCGCCTCCGCCGAAATTCCCGCCGCCCCCACCACCGCGGCAGCGCTTTTCAGCGCGTGAACCTGCGTGACAAACGCATGCAGCGCGCCGGCGCCAGGCGCTGCCTGCATCGCCGGCAGCCGCTCCTGCGCGTCCTTGCGGAACAGGGCCAGCACCTCGCGGTAGCCCGACTCCGTGCCGCCCGTCATTGCAATGCCCCTGTGCGCATCCACCCAAGGAACGCTTAGCGCCAGCGACTGCGCGAAATCGCCCTGCCCGCTTGCGCCCGGCGCCGCTGCTTCATGCGCCTCCGCGCCAGTCCGCTGCGCTATAGCGGCGCTTGCAGCCGCGCCTGGCGCCGAGGCGCTGCCCGTTTTCTTTTCCCTTTTTTCCCTGGCTATCCAGCGGTTGAGCATTTCGTCGAGCTTGGACACGTCGATGGGCTTGGCCAGAAAATCGCTGAAGCCTTTTTGCAGGAACATTTCCTTCATGCCAACGACGGCATTGGCGGTCAGCGCAATTATCGGAATTTGCCTTTGCGCGCCCTGCTCCTTTTCCCATGCGCGAATGGCCTCCGTCGCCTCAATGCCGTCCATCTCTGGCATCATGTGATCCATGAAAATCATGTCGTAATTGCCGCTTGTCGCTTTTTGCACGGCCTGCATGCCGTTAAGGCAAGTGTCCACGGCGGCGAGGTATGGCGCCAGAAGCCCCTCGGCAACCTTCAGATTTGTCACAATGTCGTCGACAACCAGCAGGCGGGCGCCGGGAAAGGAGTAGCGAATCGAGCCGTGGGCTGACGGGTTTTTGTAATAGTCCCTGCTGTCCGCTTTGCCGTTAAGGACGTTTGCAACGGACAGGGACAAAACCGGCTGGGAAATGAAGCGCACGTTGGGGATGTGCGCGTCCTCCCCAAACTCCGTGGTCAGGACCACTTGCGGCAGTGCCCCCCCCCCGGGGGCTTTTTGCTCCAGCGCCTGCTTGACCTTCTCGTAAAGGCCAAAGCCGGCAAACACGAAGGACCATTCCTCCCTGGCCAGCGCTTCGGAAAACTCTTCCTGAGTTGTCGCCACGACGTGCGGAACGCCCATGTTTTCCAGCGACCAGCGCGCCGAGCTTGCGTAGGCGGCCCTGCCTTCATAGACCAGCGTTTTTTTGCCCTGCGCGTTTTCCACCGCGGCAAAGGGCTCCCGCGAGGCTATGCCCTGCGGGATGAGCGCCGTAAAAACGCTGCCCTTGCCGTATTTGCTTTCCACGCCGACGTCGCCGCCCATGGCAGCGCAGAGCTGCTTGGTAATCGCCAGCCCAAGCCCCGTCCCCTCTATGCCGCGGTTTTTCTTCATGTCCACTTGCACAAATTCGCCAAACAGCTTTTCCATGTCCTCCGGCTTGATTCCCTTGCCCGTGTCGGCAACGACAATCCGCAGCCAGGTTTTTTCCTCCTGCCCGTCCATTTGCGCGTTTTTTTCCCCGTCCACGGTAATCGACAGGCTGATATGGCCGCGGTCGGTGTACTTTGCCGCGTTGGACAAAAGGTTTAGCAGTATCTGCCGCAGCCGCACCTCGTCCCCGAAAAGGCTGTTGGGGATTTTGCCGTCTATGTTGGTGTAAAACCGTATCGGCTTTTCCGCCAGCCGCATGAGGATAATGTTTACAGTGTCGTTGATAAGCGAGGCGAGGCGGTACTGCGCGCAGACGATTTCCAGCTTGCCCGCCTCGATTTTTGAAAAGTCCAAAATGTCGTTGATGATCGAGATGAGGTTCGAGCCGGACTGCTTGATGTCCTGCGCATAGCCCTTGGCCTCCTCGGAAAGCTCAAGGCGCAGCAGCAGTTCCGCCATGCCGGTAATCGCGTTCATGGGCGTGCGTATTTCGTGGCTCATGCTGGCCAGAAAATTGCTTTTCGAGCGGTTTGCGGTTTCGGCTTCCAGTTTTGCGTTTGCCAAATCGGTGACATTGTTAAGCGTCATGACAATGCACAGCGACATGGCCTTTGGCCCATGCCCTGCCGCCTCCTTGCCGACCCTCTGAATTTGCATGTCAAAATTGCCAAAGTCCCTCACAAGCGCAGGCGCAGGCTCCGTCGCCGGCCATGCCGCCGGCCATGCAGTGCCGGCGGGCCCGCGCATGGCTATGTTGGCGGAGAAAGGCCGGGTGAAAGGCTCGCCGGGATCGAAAATCGCGGCCACCCTCGGATCAAGCGCCTCTCCCGAATCGGCCCCGCCCCCTATGATTTTTTCCAAAAGCCCCGGATCGCTTGGCTCCATTTCCAGCTCGCGCAAAAACTCGGCCATGGCGGCGTTGCGGAAAAGCATTTCCCTTTTTTCGCTGAACAGCGCGACGGCCTCCGGTATGGCGTGCAGGTAGGAGCAGACAAGGTCAAGCGAATCGTTTATGCCCTCGGCAATTTTAAGAAAGTCGCCTTTCAGCGCAGAAACGTTGACGCGCGCGTCAAGCTCGCCGGAGCCGGTTGCGCGGACTATCGCCTCGATGTCGCCGATGACGCCCTCCAGCGAGCCGGACATGGAATTGAAGGCCTCGGCCAACTGGGTTATTTCGTTGTTGCGCCTGAACATTTTTTGGGGTAGAAGCTGCTTGAAGCTGCCCTCGCTCAACTGCTGGACATGGCCGGTGATCGCCTGCAATGGCCTGCTCACCAGCCGGACAATGAACAGGTTTGCTATCGCCACCAAAGCCACCAGCAGCAAAATGGCGAACTGCATGTTGCGCATGACGCTTTGGTATATCGTTTCGATGAATTCATCGCGCGAAGTTTCGATGACAAGATTCCAGTGCGTTCCGGCCACCGGCGCGAAGCTCAGAAACCTTTGCGAGCCGTCGCTGTAAAACTGGACGATCCCGTGCTCGCGCAGGTTCATGCCTCTTAGGATTTTGCCAAATATTTCGGCATTGCCGGCAATGCGCTCGGCGGCGAACATGTTCCTTCTTTGCAGCACCGCGGCTATGTCATTGTGAACCATGTACCGGCCATAATTGCTGACAATAAAGGCCGTGCTGTCTGGCGAGACTGTCAGGCTGTTAATGATGCTGCTAAGCACGCAGTAGTCGGAGCCGGCAACCAGGTAAAGCGGCTCCCCCGCCCTGTTAATGGCGCTGCCTATAACGACTTCAAGCTCGTCCGCCGCCCTGGCCTGCACGTTGAAGGTGGCCGGCCGCCTCGCCTCGCGCATCTCCATGAACACTTCCCAATGCATGAACTCCGGGCTCCGCGAAGTTCCCGTCAAAAGAAATCCGCTCGCCATGTAAATGCCAAGCCAGGTCAGCCCCAAGTCCGCGGCGGCGGCGTCAAGCACCTGCTGCATTTGCGCCGCGGGCGAGCCGTGGGAGAGCAGCGCCGGGTTGCGGCCTATGGTGAGGATTTGGCTTTCCAGTATGGACATGCTGACCCCCACGCCTTCGGCGGCGGTTTGCGTCAGCGGCGGCAGCGTTTCGAAAAGTATCGCGTCCGTTATGGTGTTTAGGAAGTTGAGCATTGTCACGGCGAGGGCGAGAATCAGGACAATGGTTGCTGCGACAACCGCCGCGATGAAATTAGTCCGTATGCTTCCTCGCTTTTTCATGCTCTCCCCCTTTTTGCAGGCCAAGGCGCTTTTCGGGAAAGCGCCGGAGGCCTTTGCGCCAGTCGGCGCTTTTCTACGGCTTAATCGCCATAAAGCCCGCGGCCCCTATGCTGAACCCGGCCTGCTCTTCCCATGACGCGAAAACGGCGCCGCCGGCCATGCCTATTCCCGTGTAGGCAAAGCCTTCAGGCAAGGCGGGCAGTGAAAACCTGGCAGCGATTTTGGCATTTTCGGATTGAGCTTCCGCGCGGCGCAATTCGGCAGGCTGCGAAAAATTTTCCGCTTCCACGCGCAGCGCCCTGCCTTCTCCGGTCGCTGCAATCAGCAGGCCTTCTTCCGGAGAGAAAAACGCCAGCAGGGCGCCGCGGCCTCCCCCGCCCGAGGCAAAGGAGCGCTCGGTTTGGAATGCCGGAGAGACCACGCTGGCCGAGCCTGCGCCGCTTTCGGCAAAGGCCGCGGCCAGCATTTCCCGCAGCAATGGCGGCGCTGCGGAAAGCGCCTCTGGCCGCGCTGCCGCGTGGAACTCGCCAAGCGAAACGCCCGAGCCCTCGCGCTGCAGGCTGCTTGTTCGCAGCATTCGTATTTCTGGCCTGGCAGCGCCGGGGTTTGCGGCGCGAAAATACCAGTAGCCGCTGCCGCCCATGCGCAAAACGTCCAGGTTCCAGCCCTCTTCCGGCGCGAAAGCATCCAGCGAAGGCAGCGAAAGCGCCAGCGGCGCCGCCAGGCTTTCGTCAAACGTCCACAGCCTGGGGGAGGGGGGGGGGAGGTCTTGGTACAAAAACCAGTCGTTGCGGTACAAAAGCGCCGCGGGGGGGGCGCCGGGATCGTGCATGACAAACGCGCCCACGGTGTACTGCCGCCAAAGCTCGCCGCCGGGAATGCGGTGCAGGCCAACGCCGCCGGCGGAAGCGCCATCGCCTGCGCCGCTGCCGGCCCGCGCCGGCCAAGGGGACAGGCGGATAAAGCCGTAGCCGTTAACCGCCATCAAAAGCTCGCCGCCCCGCGCCAGGGTAAAAATGGCGTGCGGCGCATGCGGCCACGGAATTAGCGCCGCGGAATACTGCGCCGCCTCGATTGTCTCGATGAGAGCCGGCCCCTCTTCCGTGAACTGAAACCACAGCGGAAATTCCCCCGCCTGCAAAACCGCCATCGGCAAAGCCGCCCGCTCATTGCGCCGCTCATAGCGCCGCTGCTGGCGAAGCTCGGGCGGCGCGCGGGCGCTGCCAAGCTCGGCAAATGCCGCCGCGTCCGGCGCCGGCGCCGCGGCATCCTGTGCGGCGGCATCCTGCGCGGCGGCGCCCCCTTCTGCCGGGCGCTCGCAGGAAAGCGCGAGGAAAAGGGCCAGCGCGGCGGCAAGGCTTGGGAACAGGCGGTTCATGGGTTCAGTGTACAGCAATTTGGTTTTCTATTGAAGACTGCCTCGGGCACGCAATGTGTCTGCTGGCAGGGTGGCGGAATGCGGGATGCGGAATGGCGCCGGCCGGGCTTTCGCTTTCAGGCTGGCCGATGCAGCCGCTGAGCGGCACAGCGGGGCCGGCGCTTCCCTTGCGCTACTTTTTCATGGCCCTCATGCTGTTGAAGACGGCCAGCAGCGACACTCCGACGTCGGCGAAAACGGCTTCCCACAGGGAGGACACGCCGAATGTCGCCAGGAACAGAAACAAAAATTTTACGCCCAGCGAAAGCGCTATGTTTTGCCAAACCACGCGCTTGGTGAAGCGGGCGATTTTTACGGCCTCTGCCAGCTTCGCCGGCTCATCGGTCATGAGCACCACGTCGGCGGCCTCGATTGCGGCGTCGGAGCCGAGGGCGCCCATTGCCACGCCGACGTCGGCCATGGCCAGCGCCGGCGCGTCGTTGATGCCGTCGCCCACGAAGGCGAGGGTTTTTTTTGCCGGGCTTTGCCTGCCGCGGAATCGGCGGGCGAAGGCTGGCTGGGACTTTGCCATCGCTTCCATGAGCGCTTCGATTTTTTCGACTTTCTGCTGGGGCAAAAGGCCGGCGTGCGTTTCGTCGATGCCCAATTCCCTTGCGACCATTTGCGCGACCTGCGGCGCGTCGCCCGTCAGCATGACGGTTTTCCTGACGCCGAGTTTCTTCAGCGCGGCGACAATGCCCCGGCTGTCCGGCTTTATCGCGTCGGCAATCACGATGCAGCCCGCATAGGCGCCGCCCGCCGCGACGTGGACCGTCGTGCCGGCGCTTTGCGGCTGCGCATGCGCGATTCCCATTTTGCGCATCAGCTTTTCGTTTCCGGCAAGAATCGTCTGGCAGCCTGCGCCGTCAGGGGCGCCGTCGCAGGCGCTCACGCCGTGGCCGGCGATTTCCTCATAGCGGCTCAGGCTTTTTTTGTCAACGTCTTTGCCGTATTCTTTCAGGATGGACGCGGCGATGGGGTGGCTCGAAAAGGCCTCGGCGCGGGCGGCCAGCTCCAGAAGCTCGCCCGCGCTGAAGCCGCTGGCCGGGAGCATTTCGGCGACTTTGAACGTGCCCTGCGTGAGGGTGCCGGTTTTGTCGAACACGACCACGTCCAGGCTGGCCAGCGCTTCCAGGTAGTTGCCGCCTTTCACCAAAATGCCTTTTCTGGACGCGCCGCCGATTCCGCCGAAAAAGCCGAGCGGGATGGAAACCACCAGCGCGCAGGGGCAGGAAATGACAAGAAATATCAGGGCGCGGCTGATCCAGTCAAGCCACTCGCCGCCGAAAAGCAATGGCGGAACCGTGGCCAGCAGCGCCGCGAATCCCACGACGGCGGGCGTGTAGTATCGCGCGAATTTCGTTATAAATGTTTCGGTGGGCGCTTTTTTCGCGGCGGCGTTTTCGACCAGGTCAAGTATTTTCGAAACCGTCGACTCGCCGAAGGTTTGCGTTGCGCGTATCGTCAAAAAGCCGTTTTGGTTTATGCATCCCGACAAAACCGCGTCGCCCGCGGCGGCCCTGCGCGGGGCGGACTCGCCGGTCAGCGCCGCGGCGTCCAGCATGGCCTCGCCCTCCTCGACTATGCCGTCCAGCGGGATTTTTTCGCCGGGCTTCACCGCGAACAAATCCCCCGGGCGCACGGTTTCCGGCGCCGCTTTTTCCAGCTTGCCGTCCTTTATCAGGTTTGCGTAATCGGGGCGGATGTCCATGAGGTCGCCGATTCTTTTTTTGGATTTCGCCACGGCCATTTCCTGGAAGAACTCGCCGATCTGGTAAAACAGCATGACGGTGACGGCCTCGGCCGGCTTGCCGATGGCGATCGCGCCCAGCGTCGCAACTCCCATGAGAAAGTTTTCGTCGAAGATTTTCCCTTTGGCAATGTTTTTTGCCATTCGCGCCAGGACTTTATGGCCAAGCCACAGATAGCTAAGCGCGAAAAGGCCCAGCGCCGCGCGCCCGCTTGCGCCGGTGGCGATGGCGTATTCAAACAGCAGCCCCGCGAGAAACGCGATCGCGCCGACGGCCAGCCAGACAATAGCTTTCACTGCGCGGCCTCGCTTACGTGGGCAAGGCCTTTTTTGAAAATGCCTTCGACGTGCCTGTCGTCCAGCGAGTAAAACACGACCTTTCCGTCGCGCCTGTTTTTCACCAGCCTGCTTTGGCGCAGGATTCTAAGCTGGTGCGAAATCGCCGACTTGCTCATCCCCAGAAGCGCGCCTATGTCGCAGACGCACAGCTCGGAGTGCAGCAGGGCGCCGATGATTCGCGCCCGCGTGGAATCGCCGAGGACTTTGAACAGCTCGGCCAGCTCGAAAAGCAGCTCCTCTTTCGGCATCCGTTTTTTTGCGGCTTTGACGGCGCCCTCGTGCAAGGCGTGGCACTCGCACCGATCCGCTTCCGTGTTGCGCATATGCGCCTCCTTCGGTTTTTTGGGGCGGCGCAGGGCAATCCGGCGCCGCCCGCCGGCTTTCAGCCGGGCTCGCTTGCGAAACAGTTGCATGGTTGAGCAACCGTTCAACCGTAAAGATAGCGCTCGCCGGCGCATTCGTCAAGGGCTTTCGCGGGCGCATTCGCGAATGCGGCGCATAAGCCGCGCATAAGCCGCGCATAAGCGGCGCCTTTTTTCGCGTCCGGGCGGCATGGCTTGAAAAAAACGCAAAAATCCCTTATCTTTTACCCATGGACGCATTTCGCCCCCTGAGGGCGGCCCTTTTCCTGTACGAGACTGCGCGGCTTGGCTTTTTGCTGGGGGCCGCTTCGCAGCTTCAGCCCGGGGGGGCGCCGCCTTTTCCTCTGCTGGCGCTGATTGCGCCGGGGGCGCTTTTTCCCCTCATGGCGCTGTTTTGGCTGCTGCGCCTGCGGCGCTACCGCGAGTACGGCCCGCTTTTCCTCGTTGGCAAGGGGCTGAGCGTGATCACCGCGCTGTTCTGGATTTTTTTCGCGAATAATCATATGATTAGGGAGCTGCTCACCGGCGCGGAAGGGTTTTTTGTCTCGGCGCTTGCTCTTTTTTTGGTGCCCGGGGACATGCTTTCGGCGTGGCTGGCAGCCAGAATCTTGCGTCGTCAAGCGGAGGTGTAAGTGCGTATCATTCCTATAGCGAGCGGAAAGGGCGGGGTCGGCAAGTCGCTGGTCTCGGCAAACCTGGCGGTGGCGCTTGCCCAGGCGGGGCAGCGGGTCGTGGTCGCCGACCTTGACCTGGGGGCCTCGAACCTGCATCTTGTGCTGGGGCATCAGGCGCCGAAAAAGGGAATCGGGACTTTTCTCAACAATACCAAGTCGGATTTTGCAGACGTGATTGCGGAAACCGGAATTCCCGGCCTGCGCTTCATTCCAGGCGACACGGAAATCCCCGGCATGGCAAACCTCAAGCCATTCCAGCTAAAGGCGCTGGTGAGAAGGTTCGTGGCGCTGCGGGAAAGCGCCGACGCGCTGATTCTCGATCTGGGCGCCGGGACGCATCAGTCCATTCTGGATTTCTTTCTGCTTTCCGGGCAGGGCATAGTCGTGGCGTCGCCGGCGGTGACCGCGGTGCTGAACGCGTACGTTTTTCTGAAGAACACCGTGTTCCGGCTTATGTTCACCACGTTCCCGAAAAAATCCGAGGCGTGGAAGCATCTCGAAAAAATTCGCTCCAGCGGCGCCGGCCCGCAAAGGCAGTACATCCCGAAAATTCTGCCGGAGATTCGGGACATCGACCCCGAGTCCTACAAAGCCTTCAGCGCCAAGCTAGCGCAGCTTCGCCCGCGCCTCATCGTCAACATGATGGACGACCCCAAGGACGCAGACGTGGCGATGAAAATTCGGCGCTCCTGCGAGGAGTACCTGAGCCTCCAGCTAGAGCACCTTGGGATAATCTACCGCGACGCAATGCAGGACGTGGCGCTTTCCTCGCGCCTGCCTATCGTGCTGTACAAGCCCCAGGCCATTTTGTCGCAGGCCATTTACCGCATTGCCGACAAAATCCTGCAAAGCGAGTGCGACGCGGCGCTGCCCGACGACAAGCAAATCGAGGACAGCTTTCAGGAGGCCGGCGCCGAGGCCGAGGTCGACTTTGAAAACAAGCTGGAATACCTTGAGGAGCTTCTGCACTCCGGCGCGCTCACCCAAGGCGACTTGGTCGAGACGGTGAAGTCGCAGCAGTTCGAGATTTCCAAGCTGAAAAAGGAAAACGCCTTTATCAAGATGAAGCTGTCCAAGGCGGCCGAGCAGGGCTTCAAGCTTTAGCGCCGGCGCGCTTAGGCTCAGCCGGCATTAAGGCCGGCGCCGCCTCAGGGCTTGCCCTGCATTTCCGTCAGGTGCTTCCAGTAGCGCTGGGGCAGGAACTGCCTTTGCAGCTCGGGATTGCGCCGATCCTCGTTGCTGACTGCCTTGTGATACTGCCGCCACAGGCTTTCCCACTTGCCGCCCTGCGCTTCCCCGGGAGCCTCGGGAATTTCGCCGATGCGGAAAAGCTCAAGCGGCCGCTTCGGCGCGTGGCTCAGGCGCAGGCGGCGCTTCTCGTCGATGATTGCCCATGGCGCCCCGCCAAAGCGCTTTTTGAAATGGCCGCCCAGCGCCGGCAGGACGAAATGGTCGGGCGAGCAGAGCGCCACGTAAGCGCCGCCTTCGCCGGGGGCAAAGCGCAGAAGGCCGCGCAGCCGGCAGATTTCGTGCCGGGCCTTATGCGCCGCCTCGTGCACGGCGCAGGCGTCGCGGTCGCCCCTGTCCTCGGCGGCGAGCTCTGCCGCGCGGCGCATTGCGCTTTCGGCCCTGCCGCGCGCCGCCGGCGCCGCGGCGTTTGCCGACATTCCCGCGGCGTCCGCAGCCGCCAGCACCTTTTCCCCAAAGCGCGCTATCTGCGCGGCTATCGGCAGCTCGCTGGCCCGCGCGTGGATTATTGCGCTAAAGGCATTTGCGGAAAGCTCGAACAGGCGGCCTGCCTCCGGCGGCAGCGCTTCCAGATCGACGCCCTCGTCCGAGTAAAGCCCGGCAAGCGCCAGCGCGTCCGCGGCGGAAAGCCCCTTCTCCCAGGCCTCCGCGCAAGCGCCCGCGCCCGCGCAAACGCCCGCGCCGGCTTCGGCATTGCCAAAAAGATCGCCCTGCTCGCCGCTGCCCATCGCATAACTTTACCGATTGGCCGGGGGAAAGGCAATACGCGCCGCATTTGCGCGGCATTTTCGCGCCGCCTGCGCGCTTTCGCGCCGCATTCGCGCGGCTCGGCAAAGCGCTACACATTTGTTAAGTATTTGAGGCGGGCGCGAAAATGCTATAATGGGCGATGATGCTGGGGATTTTGCCATGAACAGCGCCGCAAGCGGCCGGCCGGCCGGCGCCGGGGCAGCGGCAAACCCGCTGATAGTGCAAAGCGACAGGACGCTGCTGCTTGACGTTCACGCGGAAAGGGCCGAGGAAGCCCGCGCCGCGATAATTCCCTTTGCCGAGCTGGAAAAATCGCCGGAGCACATTCACACCTACCGCATCACGCCCCTGTCCCTGTGGAACGCCGCCAGCGCCGGCTACGCCCCGCCCGACATAGCGAAAGCGCTGGGCGAATACAGCCGCTACCAAATCCCCTCCGGAATCGCCGAGGGCTTTTCGGACACCATGTCGCGCTACGGCAAAATAAAAATGACGGCGCTCGACGGCGCCGATGCCGGAAGCGGGGCCGGCATTGGCGCTGACGGCTTTGGCCTGGGCCCCGCCTCCGACGAAAAGCTGTTTCTGCAAATTGACGACGCCGCGGTGCGCGCCGAAGTCGAGTCGCTCAAGTCGCTGAAAAAATACTTGCATAAATCCGGCGACGGCTTTTTGCTGCGGCTGGTAAACCGCGGCACGGTCAAGCGCGAGCTTATTCAGCAGGGCTGGCCGGTGAAGGACGAGGCGCCGCTGATAAAAGGCGAGGACCTGGAAATAGCGCTGCGCAGCGAGTGCCTTTCCGGAAGGCCCTTCGCCCCCAGGGACTACCAGCGTGAAGCGGCGCAGTCCGTGCTGGGCAGCGGGGATCCAGGCACGGGCTACGGCGTTGTGTCGCTGCCGTGCGGCGCCGGAAAAACCGTGGTCGGCATGGTGATAATGTCATTGCTGAAAACCAACACGCTCATTCTCACGACCAGCGTCGCGGCGGTGCATCAGTGGATCAACGAGCTGCTGGACAAAACCGAGCTGGCCCGCGAGCAAATCGCCGAGTACTCTGGCGACTCAAAGTCGGTGGGGCCCGTGACCATTGCCACCTATCAGGTCGTTACCTGGAGGGCGGATCGCGCCGGCGATTTCCCGCATTTCAGGCTGTTCCGCGAAAGGCGCTGGGGGCTCATCATTTACGACGAAGTGCACCTGCTGCCGGCGCCGGTGTTTCGCGTGACGGCGGAGCTGCAGGCCGTGCGGCGCCTGGGCCTGACCGCGACCCTGGTTCGCGAGGACGGCGCCGAGGACGCGGTGTTCAGCCTGGTTGGCCCCAAGCGCTACGACGTTCCCTGGAAGGAGCTTGAGGGCAAGGGCTGGATAGCCGAGGCGACCTGCACGGAGATTCGGCTGGATTTGCCGAAAGAGCTTAAAATCCCCTACGCCGTCGCGCCGCCCCGCGAAAAATACCGCATTGCCGGCGAAAACCCGCTCAAGGAAAGCATCGTGGCGCAGCTTGTCGAAAGCCACTCGGGCGAGCAGATACTCGTCATAGGCCAGTACCTTTCGCAGCTTGAGTCGCTGGCGAAGCTGCTGGCGGCGCCGCTGATAACCGGCAAAACGCCGAACGCCGAAAGGGAGCGCATTTACGAAAGCTTCAAGCGCGGCGACTCGAGGGTAATCGTCGTTTCAAAAGTCGCGAACTTTGCCATAGACCTGCCAAGCGCCTCGATGGCGGTTCAGGTTTCCGGCTCGTTTGGCTCGCGGCAGGAGGAGGCGCAGCGGCTTGGGCGCATCCTGCGCCCCAAGGGGGAGCCCCGGGGGG
>Ga0209755_10001592_pt1 | contig 34461 bp, 35 predicted proteins | sample TergutCo191P1_FD_187301 | JGI IMG/M metagenome (GOLD analysis project Ga0209755, IMG submission 187301) | Cornitermes sp. P1 segment gut microbial communities from Petit-Saut dam, French Guiana - Co191P1 (SPAdes) (version 2) | ecosystem: Host-associated > Arthropoda: Insects > Digestive system... | reverse complement strand
TTTCGTCAAACTTCTTTTTCTTTTTTCTCTTACATTCATTTCTCATAATTCCTTTACCCTTCATAAACACAAGCCAGTTTTCAATAACCAGAGGTGTAATTTCATCAAGTTTGAATTTCGCAAAATAATCTTTAATGTGGTTTCTGAAATTACCCTGATAGACAATTAAAGTGCTTTCCGTAATCGGTTCGTGCAATTCACGCCACTTCAAATATTTACAGGTTTCGATATCCCACCAGCCAGCGGAAAATTCCTCAAAGGTAGGTCTCTTTTGTTCAGGGATAAGCAGACCTTGCTTAAACAACATCAGGCAATATTCATTCGCTTCTGTTTTCAAAGCCAAACCAGTCGATTTTGGCACTTGCCTAACGCCTTTTTTGTCGTAGCATTGGTAGTAATAAACATGGTTGCCGGACGGCATTGTCCGCTTAAAAAGTGTAAAAGTAGCCTTAATTCTCATACAAACCTCTTTTTTAGGATATTGCTAACACAACAGCAAACACCCCAAATTCAATAAAATTGGTTAGATAGAACTAGCAACGCTAATTCCTTATGAGATATAGACTTATACAGATTTTTTCAGAATGGAACTAGTGAACTCACTAGTCTTGGTAATAATTACCGTTTGTTACACGAAGATTATGTGATGATAGAAGAAACAGCGGCGGATATCGTAGACACTCTCATTCATGTTTTAAAAGGAGTTCCGTTTCCAAAACGTGAAACCGCTCCTCAGGAAAATGAATTAAAAAACAAACCAAATAAAGAAGCGCAGACAGAAGCTTCAGTTCCAAAAGAGCAGTATTATATATCTTTAAACGGAACAAACTCTGGACCCTTTGAGCTTGAGGCAATGAAGAAAAAAATAAAAAGCGGAGAAGTAAAACGTGAAACAAGCGTCTGGAAAGAAGGGATGAAAGAGTGGGCAGCCGCCTCCGCCGTAAAAGAGCTGTCATGTTTCCTTCCTCCGTCCGCGCCGCCGCCTGCTGCGCCGGAAGTAAAATTGGAAAAAGATAATAGTATAAATATCACCCTGCAAAGACAATCTGCTCAGCCTATAAGCGGTACAACAGCGCAACCGCCGAAACCGTCTGCGCCGCAAACTTCAAGCAGTTCAACATCAATGCCGTCGGCATCACCGGCTTTATTAAAACAATATTCCAATTATAAATATGTGTTAGGTATGTATGATTGGATTGACAATTTGAACGGCACATGGAAGGGAAACAGAGGAAAAGGTTATTTGATAATTGCAATGGAAAAGACAGATGGCAATCCTGATATAAAAAACGCAAAATTTATCTTTGACGGTTTTTCAGAAGGAATGTTGGTAAGAAATAATATGCAAGTAGTTTATATGCCTGTTATGGATAATTATATAAAAAATATATTGCTTAGAGTTAAAGAAGTTTTTATTGCTGAAATGGACAATAAAAATAATATCAAAGAATATACTGTTAAAATTGATGTGATAAACAACTCTCTGCCGATACCTGTTCCGGAAAAAAACAGAATGAAAGCGCAATTAAAATAAGGATAAAAACAAAGGAGTTAAATCATGGCAAAGGAAAAACTAACTTACCCAAACGGAAATGTTTTCGAAGGTGATGTTGTTGACGGCAAACCGCACGGCAAAGGAAAATATATTTTTGCGCATGATGATTTCGCAGGAGCGTATAACGATGTATACGATGGCGATTTTGTCAAAGGGGAATTTTCCGGTTATGGAAAAATGACTTATACAAACGGAAAAACGCAGGAAGGATATTGGCGCAGCGGGGAATATTTAGGAGCGGAATATAAACCCACATTACAAGAAACGGCGACAGGAGAAACTGCAATAACCATATATAAAACATCCTTAGATGATAAAGCTCACATAACTGGTAAAAAAATAAGAGATATAGATGAGGGAGAATATGTAGTATTAACAGGCAGAAAAGGAAACGGTTTTTTAGAAGCAATCTATGAAAATGATACAGGTTGGATCGTTAAACAGGTTTTAAAAAAGAAGAAACAGCCAAAGAACCCAAAATATTATTTTTGATAATAGTTATCCGTTTTTGTCAAGTTATTCATCCCCATTTTAGTTTTGAACAACGATATTAGGGCTCCGGTCTTAATGCGGCACGTTTTATGCTTTCCTCGGCATACTCGCCATGTCCCGCCATAATCCATTTTCTTTGAATAGCTGTCAGATAAACGTCAGAACTTGGGTGTGGCGTGTCCTTGAAATTTTCCAGCGCAATCACTTTTTCGCGTATCTTTTTGCAAGACAAAGCTACGGCTGGGATGTTCGGATATTTTTCCCAAAGCGCCCGCGCGATTTCATCAGTGTCATCCCATGTTAAATCTTTCATTGCATCCTCAATTGTAGTTTCTTATATAAAAGTAATCCAAACTGTAAAAAATGTCAACCTGTACTTAACTTTTACTTTTCAGTTTTCGTTTTGGTACACGCAGAAAATTTCGTCAGTTATTTGACAGCATAGCGATTGAAATTGACGGTCTTGCGAACACTAACGGTTTTATCGACACATATACAGACGTTGAAGAAAATTCTGTGAACGAAACTTTCCTGCCTGGAAATCAATTTATAATCTGCGGAAGTAAAATCAAGGTGGCGGGAGACGATCCTGGTATTGGTGTTTTTTTTGTCCCTATCGAAGACCCGACAAAGGCGGTAAAAGCGACAAGGATCGCAAAAAATTTACCTTCTGAAATTATCGGTATTGTTCCCCCCACCATTGAATATTTAGTGTATCGTATAGAAATACGCACTCAGTTTTCTGGAATGGTAGATAAACCGTTAAAAATCATAAAGGTTATAACAAGCGATTTTATGATAGAGTTGGCATAATATAATGCAATGTTCAAACTTGCGCATAACGTGTAACATTATGCGCAAGTTTTGCAAGAGACTTATTGATGAAAAAAATATATTTACAATGTTAAATAAATAGTATAAAATTTATGTAAATGATTATTAGAAAAGTTTTTGACAACTATAGCGGAAAAGGCAAACAAACATACACAGACGGCAGAATATATGAGGGCGGTTTTTATTATGACACCCACGATCAGCCCGTAGGCGAAGGAACAATTACATATCCTGACGGCAGAATCGTAAAAGGCAGATGGAAGAACTGCAAGTTTACAGAGAAAGAAAGAAATGGATAATAGGTGTATAATTGTTTTAGAAGATATTAAGTTTTTCCCTGTATCAACAGAAGATATACAATACGGTTATGATCTTTGGAAATTAACCCAAAAAGAATTCCTTGAAAAAATAAACGGCGAATGGAATGATGAATTTGAATTAAATAACTATAAAGATGAACGCATCAGGAATTTAGAAAATAATTATATAATAAAATTTAAAGAAAATATTGTTGGCTGGCTGGAATATGAATTATTTAATGATTATATTTACATCAATCAATTACATATAACACCTGAATATCAAAATAAAGGAATTGGAACAAAAATATTAAATGAATATATTGTGTATGGTAAAAAAGAAAATAAAAATATATATTTGGAAGTATTACAAGGTAATGAAAGAGCGTTAGAATATTATAAAAAAATCGGTTTTAAGGAATATGATGAATGTTCTATATCAAAAACATTGGTATATGAAATAAACGGGGTAAATCAAAATGACCATATATGACAATGAAAGCGATGATGAAATCCAGGAAAAAAATAATTTACAGCAAATAAGCGAAAACATAATGATTTTCATGCGGGGTAAATACGCCCTTGATGAAATAGGCAACGGAAAAAATCAACTGGCTTTCTGTGAAAACGGTAATGTAATTTTCACAATCCGCATATATAAAAGCCGCTATGATTTTCTCATTGACGATCAATGTATATCAGTTTCAGATTTGGAAACTTTAAATACAGTAAAAGAATTGATACTGAAAAAGAAAAAACCAAACCGCAAACCCTTCTCCAAAAAAAACGCCATAATAAGCGACTGCGGAAACCGCTGTGATTTATGCGTTCATTATACAAAAACATTCAGCGAAGATTTTCTGATTGAAATCGGCAGACGCATTCTTCGTGTATACAGCAAAAGAAAAAAGACAACCAAAGCAATGGATAAAAACTGGAAACTAAAAAATAAATTCCCCCCATGCAACGGCTGTGAAACAGGCGGCATAGGCAATCAATACGATTGCACACAAGTAAGATGCGCCATCAGAAGCGGCGTAGATAAATGCTTAAATTGCCGCAAATACCCCTGCGAACTGTCAAATGCCGGACTCCACCCTGAAATACACACAAAAATAATCTATGCCGATGATGTAACATGGGCGATTTTACCCTATGTACCAAAACAGTACGGTAATTAAAATATTTCAATATAGGAGGTTTTTATGGCAAAGACAACAACAGGAAAAAAGATAATTGATGTTGATGGATGGGAAGGCGATTACGAAGGCGATTTTGTAAACGGCAAAGAACACGGTAACGGCATAGAATATAACTGCATCAGGCAAATAACACAAAAAGGAAAATGGTGTAATGTGCCCGTAATTAAGGTAAGTATATGAACCATAACGAAGTAGAGGAACAGTTTGAAACAGGCTTATGTTATTATCTCGGCGACGGCGTTGATCAGGATTACGACGCGGCTTTTCTGTGGTTCTCAAAAGCGGCGGAACAAAATTACGCAAAAGCGCGGCTTTTTTTGGGAGAGTGCTACGATTCAGGCTACGGCGTAGAGCAGGATCGCAAGAAGGCAGGTCAGTTGTTTTTAAAAGCAGCCGAACAGGGTTTGGCGGAAGCGCAATTCAGGGTAACAAGCTGCTTTATGGGAACTTTCAACGGCTTTGAATATAATCCTGAACAATATAAGTATTGGAAAAATAAAGCCGCCGAACAGGGATACGGATCAAAAGAATACGAGAGGGATTGCGATAAAAGACACGCCATGCAGAACGCCGCCTATTTAAAAAAAAGCAAAAAGATATTAGATGAACTTAATCTGCGAACCATCGAAGATTTAGAAAATCTAATGCGCCCATCGGTAAAAGACACAACAAAACTAATCATCAAAAGACAGAAAACAGAACCGCAAGACAGCCATTTGCGTTCGCATTTCGGCGGACAGCCTTATTTTGAAAAAGGCGAAAAGTGGCCATCAATAAGAGAAGGAGATCAATTTGAATTAATATTTCAAATTTTTAATACAGGCACTTACAGCGAAGCTTCAAGTAATATCAATCTGCCTGAAAACATAAAACTTATACAATTTTATTATGATTATGAAAATTCTCCGATTTCCTATTCCGCATATACTGAAGATTACGTTAAAACAGGTTATAAACATGGAAACGGCTGGCTCGTCAAAATCTATGAAACCTTAAATACTGCCGACAGCGTAATCATAGAAAGACCCGAATGGTGCGTTACAGATATGTATTGCGAAATAGAATACGAACCGATAAAATCTCTGCCCGATGATGAATGGTACGATGAAACCGTAAAAATGCTTTGCGAAAAAATAAACGGAGAAAGTAAAAAAAAGAATTTCGACAGCTATTGTCATGTTGCCAATAAATTAAAATGCGAAAAAGATTTTATATCTAAACTTGGCGGCTATCCTAACTGGCTTCAGGGAGACGCAACACCCGATGACAAAGATTATCAGTTTTTATTTCAAATAGATTCTGAAGACGAAGCAGGGCTTCATTGGGTAGACTGCGGCATGGTATATGTTTTTTATAACCCAAAAACAAAAGACATAATTTTTGAAATACAGTATTGTTAGGAGCAAATATATTTATGAACTATCATTTCCTATACAGTAAAGGTGATTTATTCCTAAAACATGGTATAAAAACCTAAAGCGTCTACTTTTTCATACATCGCACGTTTATGTGATACGCTCTCAAACTGTTAAATTTTAAATATCACTAAAACGTGCGAGTTGCTTATTTTTTAAAACAATTTAATATAAACCCATGCAGGATGAAAAACAAGCGGAAACCGTTACAAACAAACAGCCGCTCAGAGACAGCGCTGCTTTTGTAAGCCGTTTAAAACCGGAAGAATACGAGGTTTACATTTGGCTTCTGCAAGCCTACAGCATAGCTTGGATTTCTGAAACGCTCGGGCTTGAAAGAAAAAAAGTAAAATCGCTTGTCTCAAACGTATATAAAACATTTGAAGTTAAAAACCAGCGCGAATTGATCAAATACTTTGTTTCTCTGAAAAAGTATGAATCAAAACCTCCGCATAACTTAGAAGACTTTGCATATACAATGGCAAGTTATACAAATCATTGCGCAACTCGTATTCTGTGAATAAACAGAGGGCATAACAGCGAACCATAGGTTCGAAGGAAACGAAAAAATAAAAGGAGTTTTTATGAAAAACAAAATTAAATGGCTGGGGATAATAGCTATAACAGCTATGATCGGGATTGGGATGACAGGATGCGGCGAACTTTCTGGTACAGGTGACAACTCAATCGTTATAAGCGGTACGTTGGGCGGAAGCAGTCCGTCTCCCAATTTAAAATCGCGCAGTTCGTATAATCCTTCTGCGGATGTAAAAAGATTCAGCGGAACAGTACAAAGTGATAATACAATACAAGGTATTCTTGAAGACGGCGCTATGCTTTTTAAACTGACAGGTGTTTACGATCCTGAAACAAAAGCGTTTTCCATGCAAGCCGCAAGCAGCTTGATGGTTTTTGCTCTGACGGGAAAATTAGACGCATCCAATGCTGTAGACCCTTCTGAAAGTACGGCTGTTCTCCATGTTAAAGAAAACAATAATTGGACGACAATTTCTCTTGGCAGTATCAGCCCAAGTGAAGCAACTGTATCAGGCGCTGTTAATCAAACCGATGATAATATTACTCCTGAATGGGCAAGAGGCGTTTGGTTTGATCAGCTTACAGGTTTAAGGATTACTGTTTCCGAAAAAGCCATTTCCATGACGGACGGTTATCTTATAGTACCTTTTAACATTCTGGAAATTGCAATTAAAACAGAAACTCAAGGCAGCAGATCTTTAGAGCTGCTCACACGCGCTGTATTGCTTGACTCTGAAATGGAAATCGAACCTATCAATTATACAACAAGGTTTTATGTCGCAGAGTCATGGGATGCAAACCTTACCTCCGCTTTAGGCAGCGTAAAATTGAATGAAATCTTTGATTTCCTTGGAGACGATCTTGGAAATAAAACATTGACAGAAGCGCAAAGTATGCTGGCTGGCAAAAAAATGTTTATCGCTCCTTTCTGCGCGCAAGCAGGCGAAGGCGTTATAGATATTGAAGATTTTGAAATGGACGGCTATTCGCCTTTATTCACAGCGGATAACGCTGGAACCGCCGCGGCAAGAAACGCAACTGAATTAAAAGCAATACCGACATTTTTTATGGCGCTGCAGCCCAGTATGAATAATTATTTTGTACCGGCAGTCGGAGAGCTAACCATCACAGGGCTTGGCGATTATAACGGTAAATATGTAACAGCTCAATCAAATTCAGGTAATGTTCGTTTAGAAGCATGTGCTGAAGGATTTGAAGGTGTTAAGGTACAAGGCGATCAAGTAAAACTGAATGTGTATACATTAGTTGAAACAGGCAGTAACTCTTATTCTATTGTCGGCTATGAAGGAAGCGGTACAATTGATTTTATAGTATATGTTTCTTCATCCGCAAACACCGCCAATGCAATGGGAGACATAGACATTGGCAAAGCAAAAGAAGTTGCCTTTACAAGCGGGATAGCATCTGCCGCATTTACTCCGGGTCCAAGAATAACAATAAAAGATCTTTCAGCTTTTGAAGGAAAATATGTCAGCGCGTATGCAAAAATAGATGACACAATTATTAATGCTGCGGACGGATATTATACAAATAGAGGCGCGAAGGTTACAGGCGGACAGGCAGTTTTAAAAGTATCTGCAGGTGATCAAGGTTATGACCTTGTTCATGAGTTGGATGGGAATGGACAGCCTATTTTAAACAATGGACATCCAATCATGATTGAAGTACCTAAGGACAATCCAATTTATTTTGACGGAAACGGAGAGGTAAAATTTGAAGTGACTATTTCTTCATCTGCAGATGATCCTTATTCAAGTGAGATTGAAACCGGAAGCGTGACTATAACCCTTGTTGATTTTACGGGAACCGGAACATACAAGGGACCTCCTACGATGATCATTACAGGGCTCGCTCATAACGGCAAATACGTTTTTGCAAGGGGCAGAGCGGACGATTCTGATCTTGTCGCGATGGGAGGCAGGAACAGCCAAAAAGGAGTGCAAATCACAAGCGGACAAGCTACTCTTAAAGTATATGAATATTCCATGTACGCTCCGGAAGATGGACAGGAACAAGTTCCATTCAACGGAACAGGTCTTGTAACTTTTGAAGTTTTTATTTCGGCGACAGACAGTTATTTTAATATTTATGAAGATGCGGTTGAACAAGGAACAGTAACAGTAAATCTTGTAAATTTTGAAGGAACATCTCCTGCGGCATATAAACCGCCTGTCAAATTAACCGTTACAGAACTTAGCGCGTATGACGGCAAATACATCAGCGGTTTTGCAGTTGGCGCCTATGATCCAGAAACTGGCGAGTCTGATTACATACAAGCTGTAGCAGGAACCCATTTTACCGGTAAGCATGGTTTAATCACTAACGGAACGGTTACGCTGAATGTTTATTCCAACAAGGGAACCTTAGAAAGCGGTCCTCTTGAATTTAATTTTTCGATTCATCATGGCTCAAATCCTTATGCGAATGATGAGATTATTCAAGGAGACAGCAGTTCTGTAACCTTCACAGACGGTACAGGCACGTGCACTTTTACTGCGCGTCAGTATTGATAAAATTTTTATTACACACAAAACACCATTGCCCTAACAGGCAGAGGTGTTTTGGTGTTAGAGATAGGAAACGTTGTTTCCTTTATATTGCCGCTGAGGCGGCTTAAAAAGGGGTTATTTATGGCTACAGTAAAATTTGATGAAGGAACAAAATTTGAAACATCTTTGGACTTGGAAGAAGGCGAAGGCGTTATTTTTATAAGACCGCCGAAAAATTTAATAATAAATTACGATAAAAAGCACTGTCAAGTTAATCTTGTAATTACAAATAAAAGAGTAGTTACAATTCCGTATCCTAAATTCAGCGGTAAATTTAACATCGTTTCTTTTTATTTTAAAGATATTAAAAGCGTTCAAGCAAAAAAAGGTTATTCCGCAACAGATGAATCATCAGGAGCAAGATTTTCAATCCTTTTGAAAACAGTCGCAGATAAAACAAACTGTTCAGGCGACATATTTATTGTAGGAATGGAAGTGAGTATTGGTAATTTATTCAAATCATTAATGGCAAACATTACTGAAAATAATGCTAATAATCCATCGGTATACGGCGGCTTGGCAATGATGGATTATTCACAATACACCTCAAAATCTGTCGATAAATATTATGCGGCAATGGATAAAGCAGCCAAAGATAAAGCGGCAGGGCTTGACTTCTCAAAAGCAGGTCATGCAAAGATTAGGGATTACATTGTTGATCTAATTGCTGCTTGCGTGGAAGAAGTTAATAAATAAATTTTTGTTGAGTTGTAATAAGGAGTAAAATAAATAATGTCAGGTTTTGATGATGTAATGGAAAAAATCGGATTCAGCGGTTACGGCGATCATACAGGAGTAGGAAAAACTATTTTTCTCTCGCTTCTTTTTATGGGATTTACCACACTATTTGTATATTTTTTTATTAATGAACTGCTTGCCGGAAATCCCGCAGTTTACAGCGGCTTTAACGCCTATATAACTTTAGGCGTTTCTGTTGTTGTCGCGTTTTTTGCGGTTTTCTGGAGACATAAAATACTCATCATTCTTTATTGTTTGATTTCCGTTATCTGCATTTTCAATATTGTTCATATTATCGGTATAGAAAAAAACAAAGCGTATCCTGTGGCAGTAAGGGAGTTATTCGGCGCAACAGAAGAAAATTTAAAAAAACGTGAAGCCTTATACGCCGAGCGACTTGCCAGAACTGTAAACTTAAATTCTAAAACATTAAATATAAAAGCGGAAATCCCGCAGGGAGGAATAATAACAATAATACAAAGCCCTGATAACGACATGTATAGGGTAAAGTTCCGGTATAAAGGCGAAGAAGATACAATTGGAACAAGCGTATATACTTTTTTAAGACTGGACAGAACTTATAAATTATCAAAAACCGCAAATTTATTTGCAGGTGATTCCGCATCTTCGGAAATTATAAAAGAAATACCTAAAAGACAGAAAGTGGTTTTAACAGGCGATTCATCGGCGGACGCAAGCATGATAGAAGTTCTGTATAATAACGAAAAAGGCTGGATTGCTTCTGACAATTTATTCGGTCAGATAGCGGAAATTAAAATGAATCCTTTTACCGTCTTTAATATAACTATTATAATAGCGTCTTTTATCTTATTATATATTTTAAATTATTTAAGGGCGTTAGCCGCAAATAAAAAATTAAAAATCAATATGCATGAATATTATGAAACAAAACGCAGGGAATTTTCATGGCTTGATAACTGGTTAAAAACCAACGAGGAGCCGACCATAAACCCCGTATTGAGCGCATTCAGCGATCTATTCGCAAAATTATTATTAAGCATGGCGTTATTTGCTTTAATTGCGTTTGCTTTAGGTTTCCTTATTAATCTCGTTATAATCGGAGCAGGTTTCTACGGTTCAGGGGAAGAAAAATTAATCCCCGCTCCGCTGTTGGTATTGAGTATAATCGGTTTAATAGTATCTCATGTTGTATTTAATTCAGGAATAAGAAGCCCTGAATATATTAATTTTAATGAATGTAAAAAATGCAAATGCCCCGAATCTGTATTAACAGTCAGTTATGAAAATATTGTTGACGAGCAAAGAAAAGAAACAGAAAAAGTAACAACAACAAGGAGAGATTCCACAGGAACAGACGTAAGTTCATACACAAACTCAAAAATTTATTATGTAGGCAGAGAGATTATCACCTACGGCTGTCACAACTGCAAAGGCACTTACAAAGAAACAAATCCGTTGGAATGGAAATGGACAACATGGCTTGACTATGATCGCCCCGACGATGTGCATAATGTATACTACAAACTGGGCGGATCAGGGGAGTGGGAGAAAGTTTAAAAATATTTAATTATAAATTCCTTGCGGAATTTTTCTTTTAATAATGACGCTATATGTTTTACTACGTTATGTTTAAACAACTAAAGCAAGTTTTTCGCCTACTAATTCGTCAATGATTTGTATGGGTGTTTTATGAAGCTCATTTGCTTTGTTAAAAAGGTATTGGACAGTTTCGGTTTGCAGTCCTAAATTGCGGATTTCTCTCTGGCTAAGCCAGCCGCTGCCATTAGGACCGAGAGTAACCGTATTATTTATAAAATAATCATTAAAAGCTCTGGCTTCTTCTACCGTCATTTTGGGCATTGTGTCCTCCTTAAAGACCGGCCATTTTCTTGGTACTTTCACGCAATTTCATTGCATGAAAAACATATATATTCATCATGAATATATAACATTAAAAAAGGTAAAAAACAAGGATATAGTTTCATTACCTAGAATGGCTGCATGTTTTTAATACGGTTCGTCCTCATGAAGCTTTAAGTATGAAAACACCTGCGGATGTATATAAAAAATCTGATATAAAATTTCATGGCGAGTATATCGAATTAAAATACGGCAAAGGGTTTAAAACAAGATATGTTAATGACAGAGGTTGTTTTAATTACGATAACAGACGCATGTTCGTTGGAAATCCTTTCGCCGGTTACCATGTCGGATTAAAAATAAATGTTGACGCGCCGATGGAAATATGGTTTTCTGAATTAATGTTAAGTAAAATAAATCCTGATAACTGGCTCGTTGAGCCTGAATATATCAACATAAAAGTTGTTTTTCAATCTTGAAAAGTGTTACCGATGTTATGCTACATAACTGTGAACAATGTATTGAGGTTTATTATTAATGGACGGCTTGGAGAATTTAATAATTTACAATCGTTTAAAAAAATAAGAGAGCGACTTATAGATGCTGAAACCCAAAGAGCATCTGTTGTATGTATGACTCTTCCAACAGAAAACCATACTCTTGAAGAGGCTTTATCAATAATAAAAAATTGGTTTAAGACTAGCCAGCATCCTATAAAATATGTTGAAACGGTTTATTTGATTTGGAAAGTAATAATAAAAATTATAAAAAAATAACCCTGTGATGGTGGGCGCCGATCTAAAACCCGCGATATTTCCACCACGAAGGGTATAAAATAAATATATAATACTTCCCTAATAATGTCAAATTTCTAAGGTAACAGTTTTTAGATCAAAACAAGCTAAAAAGAGGTTTCAAATGGGTGTTTTTTACCTCTTTTTATGTGTTTATATTAAAAAGCCTCTCTAACGAATTAGCTGATCAATGGCTCTATTTTGATTATTGTCAATCTTTATGATTAATTACAAGGTTGTACCTCTGGAATATAAACAAATTATTCTATAATAATTCAAGTAATTTACGTATTTTTTCTTTTATTTGCTCTTTTGTGCTAGAGTCAATAGGTTCCGGAAAAAATTCTTGAGGATTAACATTTAAGGCTTCAGCAATTCTAATTAAAGTAAAAACAGAAGGTTGTTTTTTACCTTTTTCCAAATTTGCAATAAAACTCTGAGATAAATTTGAACGTAGGGATAATTCCATTTGAGACACCCCGTTTTTAATACGAATTACCTTAATTTTTTCAATTATATACCGTAATTGCTCTTTTATATCCATTTAGTAAAAATAATGCTCTATAGATATTGACACAATATTCAATAGACTATATTATATTCCCTATGGAAATTATGTATTTCCGTATAAAAATGCCAAATATTTGGGGGAAAGTATGAAAACAAAAAGGAATTGGTTTGGAATACTGGTAATGGTGCTGGTATTCGGAATGATGGTTGTTGGGTGTGATGATGGCTCAACAAGTGAGAATAATACAGAAAACACTGGAGGAAACACTGGAGGTAGTAATCCGTTTATAGGGACATGGACACATAGTGACACTTATAATTCTTACCCATACAGTGAGACAATAACATTTACATCTAGTGGTTATAGTTGGTCTCGGACTTCTCCATCTTTACCTTCTTTAAATGCATCTTCAACAGGAACTTGTACTTATGGTAGTAATTATACTTATGCTATTTTAAATGGTAATCAAAGCGATCCAGCAAGTATTTCAGGAAACACTTTGACATGTTTTGGAAGAAAATTTTACCGTTAAGATATATGTTGTATAAAATTATTAAAGCGGGAAATACCGTAAAGGAGTTTATGATGAAGAAGACTGTTTTTAAAGCAGGTGTTGTAGGAGTTTTAATTCTTATTTTAGCACTGACAACAGGATGTGGTGGAGGTAGTGTTTCTCTTGAAAAATTACCTGAAAAACTATCAAAGTTAAAGGTCAATACAGTGGACAAGCCATATAATATTATGCTTGATGCTAATGTTAATATAGGTACGAAATTAGGAGAGATAAGTAGAGTAGTGGAATCCGAAGGCAAATTCGTGATACTCGATATTTCTGTCTGCGGTATCAATGACAATAGGTTACCGGATATGTCTTCCATTTCTCACAATACTTATATTGTTGGTTTTGTCCTTCCAAAAAGCATTACCACAATTGATGATCAAGCTTTTGAACGTTTTAATCATAACTTGAGTATAACCATACCAGCTAGCGTTAACAGTATTGGAAGAAGAGCTTTTTCTGATGCCAATATAACGGTTGCTTCTGGTAACAACTTTTTTAAAACCATCGACGGTATTCTTCTCGATAAAAATGAAACAACACTTATTTTCTTTCCTAGAAATAGAAGCGGTAGTTATTCTGTTCCTAATGGGGTAAAAATTATTGGGAGTGAGGCTTTCAGTTACACTGATCTGACTAGCTTATCTATACCAGCTAGTGTTACCAGTATAGAAAATTATGCATTAGACTCTACTTATATAGATGGTAGTGGGCTCAAAGAAATAACATTTGCAGCAGGGAGTAATATTACCAGTTTTGGTACTTTCTGGATTACCACTTCCCGTCATGGTACTGGCGATGCTTCATTAAAAAGAGCATATGAGGCAGAAACACTTCCTCTTGCTACTGTTGTTACATTTGTTCGGACAGAAAACGATCCTTGGATGAGGAAATAAAGACAAACTGTAATAAAAATATTTTACTCTATTACAGATAATCTCCCATATTTTAAATTTTATATTTAGTATGGGAGATATTATTTATTAAAATACTGTTAATCAATAATAAATATAATTTTAAGTAAAACAAAAAACCGGCATATAACGAAGTTGGCAGAAAGCCCCCAAAGTTGCACCTAACAAATAAAAAAGATCAACAAATAGAAGAAATAATGTTAAAATAACTCTAATATGGCAAAATATAAAGAGACCTCAGACTAAGGTCTGGGAAAGGAGAAGGTTTGTTTTTAACAGTAAATTTAAGCGAACAGCTGTTAACCGGAACGTTTGAATGGACGTTAAACAATTTAATTGATAAGAAACCAGACTTAAGAATATTCGACAGCAAATACAACAACGATTTAACAGGAGCAACAACAATAGAACTGCGTATATTATTAAAAATACTTTATAATAATTTCCTTACGGAATTTTTCTTTGAGCAATGACGCTATGCGTTTTACTACATTGCGCCGTATGTCAAGTTCCACAGGCATATTGGGGTCTTGATGAGCTTCGTTGATTGCAGTTCCTACAATAAAAGTGATCCGGTCGCTTTCCATAAATAAATGTACCATGCGGGTCGCGGCGTTCTGTTTCAAAGCGTAAATATCATTCTCATTGTAATGTTCAAGCATTTCCGAGACCGCTCCTAAAGTGATAATGCCTTCTGTTACTAAATCCGCGCCTTCCATATCTGACCAGGGCGGGATATTTTTGTCATAACTTTTCATATTGACTTTAATTTCTTTCCCCAGAATTTCGCTTATGATGTTCGCGGTAGTTCCCCCTGATAATATTTTTTTTCCGGAGAAGGATGAGAATATACCTGCCATTTCAGAAAGGCTTTCGCGGTGCATCGGAGGACCTGTTAGCACCATCATGTCCCTGGGCTTTCTGAAATACACAACGCCGCAGGAAATATCATCCTTCGGTTTTCCGATGTCAAATAAAGAAGCTTGCTGGACAATGGAGTGGGAAAGATCGCGGGCGCTTATATCCGGGTTTCGCATAACTTGATCAAGAGCGAAGCTGTGCGCTTTTTTCGCAGTCCAGCCGAAGGGATTCACCTTTGTGCCCATACCGGCTTGGCTTACCCCGTCTGAAAAATAAATCAGCCTGTCGCCGTGCTGGGCGGTAAAGCGTGAGTAAAAAACCGCTGTGTCGTTTTTCGGTCCCGTTGTTTTATCATGCCTGTGAAAAGCGGTTTTTTCTTTTTCAAGTTCAACGGCTGTCTTTTGCCGGATAAGAATGCAGGGCGGGTTGTCGTATTCCAAAACTTTAACTGTCGCGTCCTGTGAAATATCAATCAGGGTGAATGTCGCATAACTGATCCCGCGCTCGCTGCACACAGGCAGGGTGTTCATGATTATTTCAGAAGCGCGTTTTATGGGAATGTTAAATGAAATAAATTTGACAGCCATAGTAGCTGTAAGGCAGGCAAGCACGCCCGCTTTTATCCCGGAGCCAAGCCCGTCTGAAAGAGCTGTGATCACTCTGCCGTCGTTTGGATTTTTTTGCGTGATGAACATATCACCCGGCGAGTTCTGTTTGTATTTACAAAGCTGAGAGTACTCAACCTCAATGAAAGTATCTTTAATCATTAAGTTGGCGGCGTTATCGGTTAAGCTGCCGCGGGAACCTTCGGCTACCGATGTTTCAGGCATCGTGATCTTCCTCTACAGTGTACGATTCAATTATGGAATTTAAGATCGCTTCCGATTCCGCCGCGTTTTCGCCTAACAGGAAAGCTATTTGCTGTGTAACGGCGGCGTTCTTTTTAATAACGTCCTGCGCTCTTTCAACAGTTTTGTCGATACGCACTCTTGGCTCTGTGATGTCGTCCACAATGCCTGCCGCAGTCTCGCCTTTTTCTATAGCAAATACTTTGATATGAAATATTCTTTTTCCTTCTCTGACATCGCACTGTATTTGATCCGGACCATTAAGCTCAATGACAGCTTTAAAATATGAAGCGAAGGGTGCTATTTTGGTAAAGTCCGCCCCTTCAAGACCCGGCATATCAGCATACAGTTTCTCTGTTTCCTCTCCCATAATTCTTGCAAAGGGTTCATTGCAGTCGATAATTTGGAGTTCCTTGTCTACAATGACAGCTCCCGACGGAGTTGATTTCATAATACCGTTTGCTGTTTGACTTGCAAGTTTGCGCATATAAGAAGCGCACATTGATTTTTCAGCCCAGCCGTTAAGAAGAGCGACAGCTAAATCACGGCAGGTTTCATAGCCGCAGCTTCCGCAGTTGCGCCTGTCATCAAGATTGGATTTGCCGACTAACTGGAGAGCCTGCGCAATTTCCTGTTCCGAATAAACATTATTAGGCAGCGCGCTAAGCGGGTAATCCGCTTCAATTAAAGGCGAGAGTGAAAGAGTAGAGTCATCGAGAGTTTCATCTGCACTGCCGGCATAACTTCGAAGGCGTGTATTGCGGAGAATTCCCGGCAGCGTGCCAGACATTCCGGGACCGTTGATACATCCGCCTGAACAGGCAAGCAATTCCAAGAACAAAGGTTTCTCAAGAGATTCAGGTTCAAAGTCTGACAATAATTTTTTTACAGCGCGAATACCGGAGGCACAAACTGTATCAATTTTTTTTCCGGCTGAAGCTGCAGCTTTTGACATATAGGCGCTGAAGGCGGTTATCTCCCCGTTTTCAATAGGGAAGAATGCGCCCTTTGCGCTGCGGCGCGGCTGGAAAACGCAATCAGGTGTAACGGAAACGCTTTCCGGTGTTATGCGCTCTTTTTGCAGCCACTCGGTAAGCTCTTGAAACGTAAGAGAGGCGTCAATATCGTTTTCATAAAGATCAGCTTCATGCTTTTTTGCAAAACACGGACCGATAAACACAACGGCAGTTTCTTTTCCGTAGTGTGAATGAAGAAAACGGGCGTGGGTCAGCAACGGGGAGGCATGAGGAGAAATAAACGGCGCAATGTCCGGTTTGTAAAGTTTGATGAAAGCTACAATGGCAGGGCAGGCGGAGGAGATCATAAGGCGCGGTTTATCATTATTTGTTAAATCACGGGCTATTTGTGCGGAAAGAAAATCCGCCCCCAGTGCTGTTTCGGATACTGCAAAAAAGCCGAGTTTTTTTAGAGCGGCAATAATTGTTTCGCTTGTCCAACCGGGGAGGTCTGCAACAAAAGAAGGGGCAAGTGAAACTACCGTCTTTCTGTTTCCCGCTAAAAGAAGCTTTACGATATCGACATCGCTGCGGTAACGCTTTGCATTGGTGGGGCAGTTGTTTACGCAACGCCCGCAGCAAATACAGCGTTCGTACATAATATGCGCCTGCCCCTTTACAACTTTGATAGCCTTCACAGGGCACATGCGGATACACTTGTAACAATCAAGACACTTTTCATAGACGGTATGAACCGGCGCTTTCTTTTTTAATAGACTCATAATGTAAGCCCCAGTTCCTGTGCGATAACCGCGGCTACGCTTTGCTCCGAAACATCGGAAATGAGCTTGTCATTGATCATAATATTGGGACCTTTGGCGCAATGACCGCTGCAAAGGCAGCCTGCCACTTCTATTTTATCTTCGAGCTTATGCTCCTCAATAAACTGCGTAACAGCTTCGGCAGTAGCTTGATTTCCCTTGCCGAAGCAGGAACTTCCCATGCAGACAGTTATCTTATCCATATGCGCTTCCCTTTATTTTAGTTTTTTCGCGACTTGTTCCTCAAAGAATTTTTTAGTATCTTCCGGCTTGAGCGAGTGGTATACATCGTCTACTGTTACAGAAACGCCTGTTTGGCATTTGCCCATGCAGAACGCGCCTGCCAGCTCAACTTTATCGCCGCAATTTTTTTGGGCTATAAGGTATTGCAATTCATCTACTATTTTTGCCGCGCCTTTTACATGGCAGGCGCTGCCGATACAAACTGTTACTTTCATATTAATTAACCTCCTATAAATTCGTCATTGGTATTCAGCTACATTTGCCCAGCTTAGAAGGAATTCTTTTTCTTCATTCCTTGCGTTGGGAAGGCGCGAAGCTGCGACAATGGAAAGCCATTTCTGCACAAGCTGTTTGGGCGTGTCGCTCTTTTTACAAAAGAGCGACAGATATTTCTCTGCCATGCCTATGTTACCTGACAGCCAGAACAGAAGATAGGTATGCGCCGCATCTGCCAAAGGATCACCCTGAGCGGCGTGAGACCAGTCGATTATGTAAACCTCATCTTTTTCTGTAATGACGATGTTGCTTGGGTTAAAATCGCCGTGGCAGAGCTTTGTATTTTTCGGCATACCGGCAAGCCTTCCCAGCAATTCATAACGGCAGGTAGCGTCAAGCTCTGAGACTTTGATCTTCCTTTCCATTTTTTCTGCAAGGAGCGGAAGCCAGCTTGCGCTGTAGCTGTGCATATCAATCTGAATATCAACAAAGCGTTCAATATATTCCTGCGCCTTGTCTTTATTTTTTTCCATGAGGCGGTCAAGAGAAATGCCTTCCACATAGTCCCAAACAATTGCCCACTTGCCGTTGATTTGCGTAACTTCAAAGAGCTTGGGCACTTTCAATTTTGTTTCGCCTACTGCGGCAAAGTTTAAAGCTTCGGACATTGCGCGGGGAGCTGTGTATTCTTCGCCTAAAAGTTTGATAACCTTGTCGCCGTCCCGGTAGATTGTCTTTGAGGTACGGACTGAGATTACTTTATCGAGTTTATAGTTACCCATTACACCTTCTCCTTCTTTCCGTAGAAAGCGTTAAGATACATTTTTTTGATTTCCTCGATCAGCGGGTAGCGCGGATTTGCGCCTGTACATTGATCGTCAAAAGCCTGCTCGCTCATATCATCTAAACGCGCAAGGAAATCCTTTTCGTCTATGCTGTAATCCTTGATTGTCTTTTTGATGCCGATTGCGTCTTTGAGTTTTTCGACAGCCTCAATAAGTTTGTCGAGTTTTTCCTCATCATTCTTTCCGCCAAGCCCGAGCGCTTCCGCTATTTCCGCGTAACGCCTGAGAGTTTTAGGATGATCATATTGAGGGAAAGTTCCCATTTTGGGAGGGACTTCAACAGCGTTAAAGCGAAGAACTTCCGAAATCATCAGTGCGTTTGCAACGCCGTGAGGCAGATGGTGGAAGGCGCCGAGTTTGTGCGCCATCGAGTGACACACTCCCAAGAATGCGTTAGCGAAAGCCATACCGGCGATTGTAGCTGCATTTGCCATTTTCTCGCGAGCCGTAATATTTGCAGCGCCTTCGTTGTACGCTACAGGCAGCCATTGGAAAATCACTTTTAACGCCTGAATTGCAAGACCGTCAGTGTAGTCGGTTGCCATTACAGAAGCGTAAGCTTCAAGAGCGTGGGTAACGGCATCGATCCCGGAAGCGGATGTCAAACCTTTGGGGGCGTTCATCTGCATATCAGCGTCAACTATCGCCATGTTAGGCATGAGTTCGTAGTCTGCAAGAGGGTATTTCATTCCAACAGTCTCATCTGTGATAACCGCGAAAGGAGTAACTTCGCTGCCTGTTCCCGCAGAAGTTGGGATTGCGATAAAGTATGCTTTCTCTCCCATTTTGGGGAAGGTATACACGCGTTTGCGAATATCCGCAAAGCGCATTGCCATATCGGCGAAGTCTACATCCGGATGCTCATACAGAACCCACATGATCTTTGCCGCGTCCATTGCAGAGCCGCCGCCAAGGGCGATAATTACATCGGGCTTGAACGTACTCATTTGCGTTGCGCCGATTTTCGCGCAGCCCAGTGTCGGGTCGGGGGCAACGTCAAAGAAGGTATCGTGGACTATGCCCATCTGGTCAAGCTTGTCGGTGATGGGTTTTGTATAACCGTTACTATAGAGGAATTGGTCGGTAACGATGAACGCCCGTTTTTTCCCCATTACATTTTTTAATTCATCAAGGGCGACCGGAAGGCAGCCCTTCTTTATATACACCTTTTCAGGAGCGCGGAACCAAAGCATATTTTCCCTCCTTGCCGCCAGCGTTTTGATATTAAGCAGATGCTTCACGCCGACATTTTCCGAGACTGAGTTACCGCCCCACGAGCCGCAACCCAAAGTGAGCGACGGCTTCAGTCTGAAGTTGTAAAGGTCGCCGATACCGCCGTGAGCTGACGGCGTATTGACTACAATACGGCATGCTTTCATTTTGCTTGAGAAAGCGGCGAGCTTTTCAGTATCGATCTGTGCATTAAGATAAATGCTGGCGGTGTGACCGTAACCGCCGTCTTTTACAAGGCGGTCGGCTTTTTCCAGCGCCTCATCAAAGGTCGCGGCTTTGTACATCGCAAGTACTGGGGAAAGTTTTTCATGAGCGAACTCTTCAGACAATTCCACGCTTTCCACTTCGCCGATTAAAATCTTTGTCGCTTCGGGAACGGTTACACCTGCAAGCTCTGCAATCTTCGCCGCTTTCTGCCCGACAATTTTAGCGTTAAGCGCATGGTTAACGATGATCGTTTTGCGTACCTTTTCGGTTTCGTCCGGGTTAAGGAAGTAACAGCCGCGCTTTGTAAACTCTGCTTTTACTTTGTCGTATATTGAAGCAAGGACAACCACTGATTGCTCGGAGGCGCAAATCATGCCGTTATCAAATGTTTTAGAATGGATAACCGAGTTAACAGCTAATAAAATGTCCGCGCTTTCGGCAATGATTACAGGGGTGTTACCTGCGCCTACACCGATTGCAGGTTTGCCGGAAGAATACGCCGATTTAACCATGGCGGGTCCGCCTGTGGCAAGTATTGTGTCCGCTTCTTTCATTACCATATTTGTCATTTCAAGGCTCGGCTCGTCAATCCAGCCGATAATCCCTTCAGGCGCTCCGGCTTCCACCGCTGCATCAAGCACTATCTTTGCCGCAGCATTTGTACTTTTCTTTGCGCGCGGATGAGGCGAAATGATGATGCCGTTACGTGTTTTAAGACATAAAAGAGTTTTAAAAATCGCCGTAGATGTGGGGTTGGTGGTAGGTATTACAGCTCCCACCATACCTATAGGCTCTGCGATTCGCGTAAAGCCAGCCGCTGGATCGTCTTCGATAACGCCGCAGGTTTTTTCGTTCCGGTAGGCGTTGTAGATATACTCGGAGGCGTAGAGGTTTTTAATTACCTTGTCCTCTACAATACCCATACCGGTTTCTGCCACTGCCATTTTTGCCAACGGAATCCGTTGTTTTGCCGCCGCCCGGGCTGCCGCGAAGAAAATCTTGTCCACCTGTTCCTGACTGAATGTCGCGTAAATCTCTTGAGCTTTACGGATTCTTGCAAGGCACAGGGACAGGCTTTGCGGATCTGTCACCGGCTCGTATTTGGTCTCTGCCATTATTTCTCTCCTTTTGCCTTAAAAGGCAAATAAACATCTCTAATAGTTCCCTAATTTTAGCATACAATGTATTATTTGTCTAAAAATTCTTATATATGGAATTAATTGCGGATTTTTGAGATTATTAGGTCTGGCAATTATATTATCATGTATACTTGCGTTCCTTGTATTAAATTAACTAATTTCTATTTTCACAAAAAACAGGATACGTCTAGTTAGAGAGCGATAAAACTTTCCCAAGTAATTGTTTTTGCATTATTTATTGATTTTTCAATAACATAAATTTTATTTGGAAAATCTTTTAGCATAGAATTGATAATAATCATATCCATTTCATCAAAATTTTCTAAATCTATTGCAAATAAATTATCTTTATCTTTGTTGTTTCGAAATATATCTTCCATACTTCCGCCGCAGTCAAGTAATTTAATACTTTGCGGAATAAATTTTGAATTACTTTTGTGCCGTAATAAATATTTCATATTCTTTCTTACCGTTATATAAATTATATATTAAGTATTATTTTGTCAATTTGTCACTACCGTTTGATTTTTATTAACTTTTGTTTCTAAATTAGACAAGTATTGGTATAGAAAAACTCAAAAATTCATTGACAGAACATCTAAACATCCGTATAGTTAAACAAATGGACATCACAGACTTGCAAGAAAAAATCTCTGTCCTCTCCGGAGCTGCAAAATACGATGCTTCCTGCGCTACATCGGGGAGCAGCGGTTTTAACGCAACCGGTAAAAAGATGGGAACTACATTGCCTATGGGGGTTTGCCATAGCTGGACGCAGGACGGGCGTTGTGTCAGTCTTTTAAAAGTTTTGTATTCCAATGTTTGCAAATATGATTGCGCGTATTGCGTAAACCGTGCTTCCGCCGATATTAAAAGGTCAAGTTTTACGGTAAAGGAATTAGCGGAATTAACTTGCGAATTTTACAGGCGCAATTATATCGAAGGGCTTTTTTTATCGTCAGGAATATTTGCAGACCCTGATATCGTTATGGAAAAATTAATCGATACCGCAAAAACTCTTCGCACAGAAATGGGCTTTGCAGGTTACATACATTTAAAATTAATTCCCGGTACAGGGGAAAAAATGATCCGCGAAGCGGGTCTTTGGGCGGACAGGTTAAGCGTTAATATTGAATTGCCCACAGATAAAAGTTTGCAAAGCCTTGCGCCTGAAAAATCGGGAAAAACAATATTAGGTGCAATGAATGATTTTTCTGATATCAGCAACGAAGTTGAAACTGCGCGAAAGAAGCCTGTCTTTTTATCAAGCGGGAAAAAAGTAAAACCGTTTTTTGCACCTGCAGGGCAGAGTACGCAATTAATAGTGGGTGCAACAAGCGAAGATGACAGGCAGATTATTAATTTAACAAGTTCTCTTTACAGAAAATTTTCTTTAAAACGTGTTTACTATTCTGCGTTTATTCATCCAGGAAGTATCGTGCACAAAGAAAACCGCTATGATCAGCGGCTGCCTGAATCTTCCGGTCCCCCTTTGGTGAGGGAGCATCGTCTTTATCAGGCAGATTGGCTTTTGCGTTTTTATCATTTTAATGCAAGTGAAATTCTAACAGAAGAAGAACCTTTTCTTGATGCGCACATCGATCCGAAAACTGCGTGGGCTTTAAGAAACCTTGATTTTTTCCCTATCGAAATAAACCGCGCCGATTACGAAACATTATTGCGAATTCCGGGTATCGGTGCAAAAACTGCACGGCGCATAATCGAAACACGCCGATCAAAAAGTTTATCTATCGAAACCTTGCACCGTATGGGCGCTGCCGTTAAACGCGCGCGCTACTTCATGACGGCTAACGGCGCGTATATTGAACGTCCGGATGATCCTGCCCGTATCAGAAGGCTGCTCTCGGATACAGACGGAGCGGGGCTTCAGCTGCCGCTTTTTGATTTTTAGGTTTTAAGATATGATGTATCGGAATTTTAATAATGTATTTTTGTTTAATAAAGAAAAAGTCAATTCATCTTTATTTGATGATATTTCCATTTTAAATGAAGACTTCGAAGAATCATCACAGCAAAAATATGAACAAGACGATATTGATTTTATTATAAATTATTTTTCCGCTAGGATCGATCTTTCTTATCTTAATGAAAATGCCTGTAAAATTTATAAATTATCATCCGGTGCCTTTGATACTGTGCTTCATGCATGGTTAAGCGAATTGCCTGTAGAAAAAGAAATTTTTGCTTTTTGCAAGAAGGTTATTGCATCGCCGGTTGCAGCAGATAATCGAACTGATAATGATGTTGTTATCGTACAAAATACTGCGGCAAAAGTTTATCACGAAGTTCACAGGATGATGGGGCTATTGCGTTTTTCGCCTGTTACAAATATTGAAAACAAAAAAGAAGAAATATATATTGCAAAATGCGCTCCGGATCATTTTATTTTACCTGCACTGCATGTATATTTTACGGCTCGTTTCGGAGAAACTTCTTGGTCGATTATTGACGAAAAACGCAAATTGTTTTTAATCCGCCTTCCCGGCGAGAAGGCAAAAATTTCACCTTTAAGTGAAAATATTAAAACTTGCTCTGACGGCAGAGCCGATGAATGGGAAGAGCTTTGGCGGCATTATCATAAAACGATAAACAACGAAGACCGCCAAAACCTCGATTTACAGCGTCAATTAATGCCGCAGCGATATTGGAAATACCTTCCTGAAAAAAATTAAAAGCAGCGCGGTTCTTTAGAAACGCAAAAACCAGCCAAATCTGTATAAATCTGCGGATCATTGTTAAACTTTTTAATTTAATATGTAACCTAACCTATCTATGATAAATTTCCTTAATATAGTATATTTATTTGTTAAGGAGGCGGTTCAGCAAGCGATGTTTGTGCAAATTTCCAATATTTGTAAAAAACGTGAATTATCTGTATCTCTGCTGATTTTCTGCTTCCTTTTTCTGCGCGCTGCTTTGGCTTTTTGTGAACAAACAACAAAGCAGAAAATTGAATTAACCCTTGATGAGGCTGTTAATCTTGCTGTCGAACATAATCTTAACTTGCAAAAATTAAAAGTTGATCTTGCGGCAAGCGGTTATTCCGAACAAAAATTATGGTCAGAGCTTTTTCCGGCAATTAATGCGAACATGAGCGCAGGTTACAAAAATGCGCTTTTTAGCGGAAATCCTTCAGGTACTGTAGGTTTTAATTACAGTGTCGGTCTTGGGATAATTTTGAATCTTCATGCAGGAATCCCTTATACGTTTAATATTATTAAATTAGCGCATCAAAGTAATATTTTAAAATACGAAGATGCTGTAAATCAGCTTTCTATTCAGGTAACAAAAAGATTTTTTGCGCTAGCCGCAGAGGAGGATAATCTGCGTTTGCTGGAAGAAATTCTTAATCTTGCACAAAGACAGTTTTCAAGAAGCGAAGTTTCTTTCCGTAACGGGCTTGTGGGTGAAATGTCGCTCTTACAAAGTTCTCTTGCTTTGGAAAATGCCCGTTATAATTTAAGTGCTGCAGCTATATCTTATGCAAATAATATGATGGAATTTCTTGCAATGCTTGGTAAAACATCTGAAGAAAACGTAACATTGTTAGGTGAAACGCATATTGTAAAAATAGAGGCTGATGCTGATGCGCTTATAAATCAATATTTGCATTTACGCCCAGATATTATAAGAGGCAAGCAGGAGATAGAAAGGCTTACGAATGTGCAAAGCCAAACCATGCTGCAAAGCCGTGCACCTCAGCTAAGCCTTACTATGAATTGGAGTTCTTCTAATTTTAATCCCTTCTCTGATACTTTTGAAGCAAGGGCAACTCTTAGTATTCCTATCGATCCGTGGATTCCGGGAACTTCCAGAGAGAGATCAATTTCAAGTATTTCAGATCAAATAGAAAAAGCAAAACTTGATATTGCAATAACAGAAGATGCGGCAAGGACTCAGATTCATTCGTTATCTGCATTATTGCGTAATTTTTGGGATAGTATATTAATAGCAAGGCTAAGTCTTGTTGCTGCACAGCGCGGTTATCAGCTAACAGAACAGGGGTTTTTAAGAGGAACGGTTGAAGAACTTACTTTAGAAGATGTCCGCAACAATATGGCAAATGCCAGGCAGCGTTTGTTCCAAATAGAACTTTCTTATTTTAATATGATATTAGATCTTAGTGCGGCTTTAAATGTAGATTGGAAATATCTTATTCAAACTTTTGGAGTACAAAGTGAGTAAAAGAAAAATTGTTACTATAATAATTATTGTATTGATTGCAGCGTTTTTAGTTTTTATCGCACTGAGTTTTTTAAATATTGATATTTTTAAAGGAATTGCAAAAAATTCACAGAGCGGCTCTTCCGGGCAAGGCAGTTCGCGTAACGCGACTACTGTTCGCATAACGCCTGTATCATCAGGAACTATCGAACAAAGCGTAATTATTAATGGAGAAATATTAGCACGTAACCAAGTTACAATTTTCCCGACTGTAGGCGGAAAATTATCTGAGAGTTTTATTGTTATCGGAAGCAGGGTTAACCGCGGTGATACAGTTGCGATGATCGATCCTTCAAGACCCGGAGAAAATTTTTCATCAAGCCCTGTAATTTCTACTGTATCAGGAACTGTGATACAAGCACCGTTCAGTATCGGTGATACGCTGACAACACAGTCCGGTATTTTTATTGTCGGGGATCTTTCTTCCCTGTTAGTTGAAACTCATGTACCTGAAAGGTTTGTTGCATCTGTCGCAAGAGGAATGAGAGCTGTTCTGTGGTTTGAAGCAATCGGAGGAGAATTATTTAATGCGGAAGTAACAGAAATAAGCCCTGTCCTTGATCCTGTCAGCCGCACATTAAGAATACGTCTTAGCTTTTTAAATTATGATCCGCGAATAAGAGCGGGGATGTTTGCAACGATAAGCCTTGTAACAAACAGAAAAGTTAATATCCCTGTAATTCAAAGAGCATCAATTATAAATACTTACGGTTCGTGGATTGTATTTACAGTTGACGAAAAAAATATTGCACGAAGACAAGAGGTAACATTAGGTATAGAAAACGAGGAGTTAGTTGAAATATTAAGCGGTGTTGAGTTAGGTGACAGAGTTGTCAGTGCAGGGCAGAATTTTCTTTCTGACGGCGACCTTGTTCGCATTGTGGATTAGAAGGTAACAATATGAGTATTATTGAATATTCGGTAAAACGTCCTGTAACGATAGTAATGTTTTTTATTCTTGTTATCGGAATATCCGCATCTCTTTTAGTAAATCTTGCAATGGATTTATATCCGTCTGTAGACAGACCTGTATTTTCAATTTGGACGCGTTTTCCCGGAGCAGGTCCTGCCGACGTTGAACGCAATGTGACAGAAAGACTTGAACGCTCTCTTTCTTCATCAAGAAGATTAGTCAACATGACGAGTAACTCTCAGTTTGAATCAAGTTCCATCACTCTTGAGTTTTCTTACGGCACAGATATGGATAAAGCTGTCAATGACGCGCAAATTTTAGTAAACAGGCTTGTCAATTCGCTTCCCGATGGTGTACAGACTCCTATAGTGCGGCGTTTTGACATGAATGCCATGCCGATTATGCGTCTTGTTGTTAGAGGAAATTATCCGCCGGATCAATTGCGTCTTTTCGCAGAAGATGAAATTCAAAGCGCTATTGAAAGAATCGAAGGTGTAGCAGCCGCTGAAGTTACAGGCGGGACAACGCAGGTTGTAAAGGTAGAAGTTTCGCTTAACCGTCTTGCGGCATTTAATTTGACGTTAAGCGACATTTCCAGCGCATTAAAAGGGCAGAATGTTTTATCTTCAGGCGGAAATTTAAGAAGAGGCACGCGCGAATATCAAATTATGACGCAGGAAGAATTAGTCAGTATTGAGCAGATAAAACGCCTTGTTGTAAGAACAATAAATACAGGGACAGGTCAGAACAACCGTTATCAGCTAATCCGCATTGAAGATGTCGCAGATGTTTTTTTAGGTTACAATGATAATGCGTCAAGGGTTCATGTAAACGGGCAAAGCGGTGTTTATATTCAGGTAACATGCGAAAGCGGCAGCAATCAGATCAATGTGTCAAACAGAGTGCAGGCTGCACTTGATGAAATAAATTCAACTCTTCCGCAGGGAATTACTTTACAGGTTCTTTCAGATAACACAACGATGATTCGTGCAACGCTGGATCAAGTTTATAATAACGCGATACAAGGCGCTTTAATGGCAATGGTAATACTAATGATATTTTTGCGTAACACAAAAGCGACGCTGATTATCGGGCTTTCAATACCTATTTCTATTTTACTTACACTAATGGCTATGACAATTTTCGGCTTTACATTGAATCTGATGACATTAACAGGTCTTATTATGGGAATGTGCATGACTTTGGACGCTTCCATTGTTATTATCGAAAATATTCATAATTACCGTGAACGCGGCACAAAAAGCAGTGTAGCCGCTATTTTAGGAAGCCGTGAGATGTTACGTGCAATTACAACTTCTACAATTACAACTCTTTGTGTTTTTATTCCGATTATTATTTATAAAAACGAATTAAAAGAAAACGGTATTTTATTCAGCGATTTAATTTTTACAGTTGTTATATCTTTGAGCATTTCTTTAGTTGTCGCCGTTACTCTTGTTCCAAGTCTTTCCGGTTCAATTTTACAGCTTAATACAAGAAAGCAAAAACCGTTAAAAAACCGCATAATTAAATATTTTGATGAAAAAATCGAAAGTTTTTTGCGTCTAACAGAAAACGGATATAAAAAAGCGCTTCAATATTGCTTGACACACAGATTATTAATAATTTCTCTTGTTGCGGCAATATTGATTTTTTCGCTTATGCAATTCAGCAGTCTTGGTATGAATATGAATGTCCGTATGCGAACCGATGACAACGTAACGCTGAATGTTGCGCTTCCGCGCGGAACTGCAATTGATGTAACTGAAAAAATTTTGTTTGATATAGAAGACCTTGTTAAAAGTGAGGTTAAAGGTTATTTAAATCTTGTTTTAACAGCCAACAGGAGCGGAACTAATCAAGGATCGATACAAATTACTCTTCCTCCGCCTGCAAAGCAAATTGATACGCCTGCAATTATTATCAGAAAACTAACGCCTCATTTAAATTCGATTCCCGGAACAAGGATAAGTTTCAGAGCGGGAAGAGGAATGAGCAGCACATCTCCCATTATTGTTGCTGTAAGTTCAAAAAATTACCCGGCGCTTATGGCGACAGCAGAAGATATTCAGCATATAATGATGAATTATCTTCCGGAGATTGAATACCCAACTATCAATCTTGATGAAGGAGCGCCTCAGCTGCAAATTGAAATTGATCGCGACAGAGCGTCAAACTTCGGTCTGTCTCTTGCTGCTATTGCAGCAGAAATCCGAACGGCAATGGACGGTGAACTTGCAACAACAATGAGTCACGGCAACAGATTATTAAATATTCAAGTGCGTCTTAAAGATGAAGACCGTCAAAGTTTACCGAATCTTGATGCAATTTCTGTAATTAGCAGAAACGGAACACGCATCTCTCTTTCTAATGTTGCAAACATTTCAGAGGGAAGAGCGCCTTCTGCAATTCGCCGGGAAAGACAGGAACGTGTTCTTCGCGTAACAGGCGATCTTGAACCGGGAATTGCTGTAACAGATATGCAGCGCCGTCTTGAACAAACGATAACGGAGCGTCTTGTTGCACGCGAAGGGGTAACGGTCCGCTATCTTGGCGAAGCTTCAGAAATACAATCTTTTGCATCATTATATATAATCATAGTACTAACCGCTATCTTCCTGATATTCGGAATAATGGCAAGTCAGTTTGAATCCTTTGTCGATCCATTGATAATAATTTTTTCGATACCCTTGCTTTTTATCGGTGTAATATGGGTTTATAAATTTTCAGGACAAGCAATGTCGATGTTCTCTATTGTTGGAATTATTGCTTGCGTGGGCGTTGTAATAAATAACGGAATTGTTTTAGTTGATTACACGAACACATTATGCGCGCGCGGAATGGAAGTTAAAGAAGCATGCGTAGAAGCCGGCAGAAGGCGCTTGCGTCCGATTTTAATGACAAGCCTTACAACAATACTTGGTATGGCGCCCATCGCATTTTTTCCCGGCGCAGGAGCGGATACAATACAGCCGATAGGAAAAACCTTTGTAGGCGGACTTTTTGTCAGCACATTTATGACAATATTTGTTACGCCGATTATGTATTCAGTTTTTAATTCATGGCGGAGCAAAAAACAAAAAGCGGCTACAAGCGAGCAGATATCAATGGGCAATGAACAATTAACAGCTGGCAGTGAACAGTGATGGAAAAAATAAAAGCGGCTGTTGTAGGGCTTGGTCGTATCGCTTCGCTTTTGGAAGAAGATACGCTCCGTGAAAAACCATGTACGCACACAGGAGCAATTGCGTCTAACGATGATTGTATCCTTACCGCAGGCTCTGACATAAGCGAAGAGCGGCGAAAACTTTTTGCAGAAAAATGGAAAGTGCCTGTTTACGAAGATGCAAGACAGATGTTAGCCGCTTACAAGCCACAAATTTTAGTGATAGCCACGCATCCTGACAGTCATTATAAATACTGCCGTCTTGCTTCTCAAGAGAAAGTTCCTGTTGTAATTTGCGAAAAACCTCTTGCAGATAATTTAAATGAAGCGCGCAAAATCGCATCTCTTACGCAGGGCAAAGACAGTCTTATTATCATCACCAATCATGAAAGACGTTATTCGCAAGATTATATACGCGCCAAAGAAATACTTAAAGAGGGAAAGTTAGGCGCAATTATTTCTGTGCGTGCTGTATTATACATGGGAAAAACAAGACGCATTTTAGATATGCTCTGGCATGACGGCACACATCTAGCGGATGCGATAATGTTTCTGACAGATTCAAAAATAAAACACAAACGCGCGTTGGGGGCAAAATTAAAATCAAACACAGGGACAGCTTGGCTTGAAGCATCTTTGTATGCAGAAGAATCAAAATCAGAAATTCCTGTAATTTTAGAAATCGGCGCAGAAAGAAATCATTTAGTTTTCGAGATTGAAATCTCCTGCGAAAAAGGAAGATTACGCATCGGCAACGGTATATTTGAAGTCTGGGAAAGCGTCCCGTGCCCGTATGCAGAAAAATTCCGCTCATTACAAAAAACAGACGAAAAATTTAACGGTCCAACCGGATATTTCGCCAATATGTTAAAAGATGCCGTCGTATGTGCAAAAGACCCCAAACGCATTCCTGTTTCGGGAGCGATTAACGGTTTAAGAGTTATAGAATACTTACAAAGTATAAAAGCTTGGAACAAGTAGTTGAAAAGAAATTTAAAATAAGGCAAAATAAAAAAACTGACCCGCGGGGGGTTGGATAGCGGCTATTCCGCCTGGTTTGGGACCAGGACGTCGGGGGTTCGAATCCCCCCTCCCCGATAAATTAAAAAAACGATTAAATCAAAATAATTTTTAAAATCAAAATAAAAAGTTAAATTACTGGGGGATTCGAACCGGAGCGCTCATGTTAAAAATTTCAAGGCGTAAGCCTTGCGAAGAAAAAAGCGGCGCAGGATGCGCCGTGAGCGCGCAGGCGGGGGTGTAGGGAGCAAACAGGATGTTTGCGACTGGAACCCCGAATCCCCCTCCCCGATAAAAGATCAATTCCTTTGTGTTAATTCTTCGGCTATTAATTCCGCCTGTTTTAAAACAGTCTCTGTCCCATCTCTTTGTGTTCTTTATCCATTTGCCGGATTTCTTTAGATACCGTAATAAGCTCTTCTATAACTTCTGTAGCGGTAATTATTTTATTATGATATTTTTTAATTGAATTTTCAAGCATTTCTAAAAGCGTTTTACTTTGAATTAAATTCTTTTTACTGCGCGATTTTATTTCATCATTTAAAAGTTTTCTTAACACTTCTAATGCGATATTTTTATGCTCCATGTTTTTTACTTCTAAAAGAAACTCTTCCGACAATATTGAAATATCAGGCTTTTTAATGCCTGCCGCATCAAACACATCTATTACTTTTTCTGTTACAAGCACTTTGTCTATAACCTGCCTGATTGCTGTTTCTATCTCTTCATCGGTTTTTCCTGTTCCTGTATCAAATTTTACAAGCCGCGCTTTAACAGCCTGAAAAAACGCAATTTCATCTTTTACTTCCATTGCCTTGTCGTGAGGAACTGCAATCGAAAACGCTTGAGAAAGAGCTGTAACTTCATCAATATAGCGTTTTCTGCCGTTTTCTTGCCCAATAAGATGATCTTCTGCGGCGAGTATTAGCGATAATTTTTTACCTGTGTCAGAGTCAAAGTACTGTTTATAATTAAAGACATGGAACATCTGTGCTACGATTTCCAATTTCTCAAACATTATTCCAACAGCTTTTTCCTGATTAACCGCAGGATCACCCTTTCCGCCTGCATCAGAAAAAAATGAAAGCGCTTTTTTAAGTCGGAAGCAATTCCAAGATAATCAACTATTAACCCACCCGCTTTATCTTTATAAACACGGTTTACGCGCGCGATTGCCTGCATTAAGTTATGACCTTTCATGGGTTTATCAATGTAAAGCGTACCTAATGAAGGAACATCAAAACCTGTAAGCCACATATCCCTTACAATTACGATTTTTAGTTCATCGTCAGGGTCTTTCATTCTTTCGGCTAATGTGCGTCTCTGCTCTTTTGTTGTGTGATGTTTGGACAACTCAGGCTTGTCAGAAGAAACCGAAGTCATAACAGTTTTTATAACGCCTTTATTTAAATCATCGCTGTGCCAATCAGGTTTTAATTCTATAATCGTTTTATACAATAAAGCCGCGATACGGCGGGACATTGTAACAATCATTGCTTTACCGTCAAATACTTCCTGCCTCTTTTCGAAATGTGTAATTATATCATTTGCGATTTGTTTTATTCTGTCTTCGCTGCCTACAAGCACTTCAAGCTGAGTCCATTTGGCTTTCGCTTTTTTAGTTTCAGATAACTCATCATCCTCATCAAATTCTTCATCGAAATCATTTAAAAGTTTTTTGCCTTCATCGCTTAAAGTGATTTTTGCAAGACGGCTCTCGTAAAAAATGCGAACTGTCGCGCCGTCCAGAACTGCCTGCGCTATATCATACACATCAACATAATTACCAAAAACAGCAGGCGTGTTTACATCTGTGCTTTCGATAGGTGTTCCCGTAAATCCAAGATATGTCGCGTTGGGAAGAGCGTCACGCATATATTTAGCAAAACCATAAACGATTTTTTTACCTACAACATAACCGTCTTTTTTATCATCAATTGTTTTTGCCTTAAAGCCGTATTGCGTTCTGTGCGCTTCATCGGCAATTACGATAATATTTCGTCTGTCGGATAATTTTTCATAAACATTTCCTTCCGGCGGCTGAAACTTTTGAATTGTAGTAAACACAACGCCGCCTGACGCAACCTTTAACAATTCCTTTAAATTGTCGCGATTATCCGCCTGAACAGGTTCCTGACGAAGCAATTGTTTGGAAGCCGCGAATGTATCAAAAAGCTGATCGTCAAGATCGTTTCGATCTGTAATAACAAGAATTGTCGGATTGTCCATTGCAAGAACCATTTTTCCTGTATAAAAAACCATGGAGAGTGATTTACCAGAGCCTTGAGTATGCCACACTACTCCGCCTTTTTTATCACCAACAGGCTGCGTTTTAACTCCTGTCAGACCGTAGCTTTCAGGCGTTTGGCAAACTTCAATTCTTTCCGAGTTAAATTTTTCTTTATTGACATATCCCGAGGCTCGCAGAGTTGATTCAACTGCGGCATTTACCGCATAATATTGATGATATGCCGCCATTTTTTTTATTGTTTGAATTGTAATAATTCCGGTTTCTTTATCTTCTTTTTTGGATTTTTCAAAAACTATAAAATGGCGAAGCAAATCCAAAAGCGTTTCTTTTTTTAACATTCCGCAAATTAATGTTTCTAACTGCCCAATAAGCGCTGACGCTTCTTCTTTTCCGTCAACGGTTTTCCAAGCCATAAAACGGCTGTAACCTGCGGAAATCGTTCCCGCTTTTGCTTCAAGCCCGTCAGAAATTATCACAAACCCGTTATACACAAACAATGACGGAATTGCTTGTTTATATGTTTGTATCTGATTAAAAGCGGTTTTAATTTTAGCCTTTTCATCAGTAGGATTTTTAAGTTCTATAACAACAAGAGGCAATCCATTAACAAACAAGATTAAATCAAGACGCTTATTAACATGGTTTTCTATAATCGTATATTGATTTAGTACAATAAAATCATTATTTTCGGGATTATTAAAATCAATTAACCATACCAAATCGCCTCTTGTATTTCCTTTTTTTGATAAGTAACATTAATTCCTTCTGTCAACATTCTGTGAAAGGCTTCATTATTGGTAATAAGGTCTGTTAAATTAAGGCGTGTTATTTGTTTTATCGCGTCTTCTTGTACATCCATTGGGATTGCCGGGTTTATACGGGAAATTGCGACTCTTAATCTTTCTGTTAAAATTATGTCTTCGAATGACGAGCGTTCAGGCGTATCACCATCCGGGGCAATGTTTGGACCGTAAATGTATTGGTAGCCTTGTTTTTCAAGGAGATTGATAGCGAAGTTTTCGATGGCGGATTCGGTTAGTTTAGGGGTCATGGGTTAGTTTCTTTTTTGCCACGAACAACCAGAACTTCGTATAAAAGTCCAGTTGTAGATTTGTAGACCTTTGCTAAATACTTACCCTGTATGGAATTAGCGTTGCTTGTTCGATACGATGTAAACGCTGGAAAATTGGTGTTATCAATAATGACATCAATTTTCAAAAATACAGGGGTTTTTG
>Ga0209755_10001591_pt1 | contig 34469 bp, 31 predicted proteins | sample TergutCo191P1_FD_187301 | JGI IMG/M metagenome (GOLD analysis project Ga0209755, IMG submission 187301) | Cornitermes sp. P1 segment gut microbial communities from Petit-Saut dam, French Guiana - Co191P1 (SPAdes) (version 2) | ecosystem: Host-associated > Arthropoda: Insects > Digestive system... | reverse complement strand
TAAATGGCGTTTAACGTTCTAAGTAAATGACGTTTTGCGGTTGCGAATAAGGGCTTGCGCAGCAAGACCAGCAACCGCAAAATGTGGCGGAGAAAAACCGCACAAAGGGCGCAGCCCGACTGCGGTTTTTTGGAGCCCGAACCGCCGAATAGGCGGTGAGCAGTTACCGGTTGTTAAACGCCGTACCAGCGTACGCTACGCTTTCCTATTACCAGTGGTTTATTCTAATATTTTTTGTGTCCATATTGCCGGCGCATATTGTGCCGGTGGGCTGCCTCAAGCAGCCCCAAAACAGATATTCCCTATCATACCATTTGAATAGTCTAAAAAGACAATTTTCAAAAATAAAAAATTGTCTTTTTGAACAAATTTTTTATAGGTGAATGCCAGCGCATATTGCGCTGGTGAGCCGTCTCAAACGGCTCCAAAACGGAAAATGTGAATATTTTTAAAAAAATCTATACCGCGCCGTAGGCGCATATATTCTCATAAGTATTTGAAAATTCAGTCCAAAAATCATCTAAATATTCTGTCGCCCCATTGTATCCATGCCCAGCCTATGCGCCACATTATGTCACATATAAAATGGATTGTTATTGCGCTTAGAAGTCCATATTTTCTCAAGAAATACGTACAAACAAGTGACAACGGAGCATATAATGCTATGATTTGCAAATAGTCGTTTGCAGACATACGGAAAATGTTTTGCTGACTTCCTGCAGACCATATCAAAGTTGACTCTATATGTCTTGCAGCAAATATCAACGCGCACAAAACCGCAACCAACCGGAATACTTTGGCGCGCCCATTCTGGCTTTTGACAACCAGAGAGAAAAGCCACATGAGGAACACCACGCTGAACATATTAAGAATCTGACAGCCAATTCCTTCGGCGATAGAAGTAAAGATTGAAGACGGTATGATAGTGAATGAAGATTTTAGTATATGTAATGATGTTTGGGATATTAATATTATTTCATACCCAATAAAGAACATGCCCATGGCTATGCCAGCAAGTACGGTCGTTATTATACTCCTTGGCCGTTTTATGCCATCGTTCAAAATACCCTTAAAACCTATCTTAAACGAGAGGTGCAAGCCCCAGAAACCTAAAGAGCCGTACACAAGCAATCGCCAGACCGCATTAACGAGGCCAATTTCTATAACTGAGACGTGCCTATCCAACAATCTCATCAGGTTGGATCCTAGGATGGCATGATCCAGCCCTGAACTCTCTGCACCCCAAAACGGGGAAGTAACACTGAACAAAAACACGCTAAGGCACAAAACGAATACCAACGAAAAATAGACGGCGTAAGTGTTTTTCCTGCTCTCCATGTCAATTGCCTCCAAGAACTAAATTATTTTCCTGCGTCTATTTTCCAATTCTATCAGATAGCCTGTTTTTTTAGCAATGCTTACAAGGCGACCCAAAACAAGAAGTCTGAATTAGGGATAAAAGCATGAAATATCAAAACGCCAGATACTTAGGATAAATTTTATCTTCTATGTTGGCAAATTACGGATATAGAAGTTTCAGATGGTATGGCGTTTAACAAACGGTAAGCGCGATATAGACCGTTTCCCGCCTGAATTTATGTTCCAGTTATCAGAAAAAGAGTACGAATCTTTGAGGTCACAAAATGTGATCTCAAAAGAGGAATTGCCCTTTTGCGCAGCCAAACACGCGCTCTTTCAATCAAACGGGTTCGGCGGGCAAACGCGCGGGAAAGGCTATCAGGGCATAGGAATTTACAAGCCCTCGGAGGCGCTGGAACCATGAAAGCGCTTGCGGACTACCTAAACGATCCCAGCTCACCGGCTGGGGAAAGGCTAAGCCCAGAGCGGCGCTGCGCGCGAGATAGGCGCATCGCCCCGCCGGAGGGCTTGCGCCAAAGCAGCCTCGCTTTCGCCGCGCCGGATGGAGCTCGCCCGTTCCGCCGCGCCGCCGTCCAGCCTGCCGAGTTTAACCAAAATTTAACGCAACGCTAACCGCGGCCTCACTTTTCGCCCTTACCCTGAGCCATCTAATAAGTCGGTTTGGAGGATTTTATGACAGGCTCAACGGGCAGGCGCCTGCGGCGAGCGGCGCCGATCGCGCTTCCGTCCGCGGCGGCGCTTTCGGGATGCGGGCTTGAGTTTCCTTGAGGCGCGAAGCGTCACCAAGCGGTTCGACTCCCAGTACGCGCTCAACGGCGTCAGCGTCAGCATCGAGAAGGGCGAGCTGGTCTGCATACTCGGGCCGAGCGGCTGCGGAAAGACCACGCTGCTGCGCATCGTCGCCGGGCTTGAAACGCTTGACGGCGGCAGGGTGATTATCGACGGGCGCGACTGCACGTTCCTGCCCGCCGCCAAGCGCAACTTCGGCATCGTCTTCCAGTCCTACGCTCTGTTTCCAAACATGACTGTGATGGGAAACGTCCTGTTCGCGCTGCGCCAGAAATCAAAGGCGCCGCGCGGGGAGCTCGAGGCACGCGCCATGGAGGTGCTGCGCATGGTCGACCTGTTCGACCACCGGCGCAAATACCCCAGGCAGCTTTCCGGCGGGCAGCAGCAGCGCACGGCGCTGGCCCGCGCGATCGCGGTCTCGCCGTCGTTCCTTCTGCTGGACGAGCCGCTTTCGGCGCTGGACGCGAAAGTGCGCGCCAAGCTGCGCGGCGAAATCCGCGCCATCCAAAAGCGGCTGGGCGTTACGACCGTGATGGTAACCCACGACCAGGAGGAGGCGCTGACGATGGCGGATCGCGTCATAGTCATGAACAACGCCGTCGTCGAGCAGGCGGGAACCCCGCGCGAAATTTACCACAGGCCCGCGACGGCGTTCGTCGCCGGCTTCATAGGCTCGATGAATTTCGTGGATGGGGAGGGGGGAACGCGCGCGATCCGCCCGGAGAAAATCAGGATCGTCGAGTGGCACCAGCGGCACGACGGCTCGGCGCGCGTGACGGGCGTCGAATTCAAGGGCGCGCTGACCCGCGTGTACGGGCAGGCGCAGGGCTCGGCGGAGATTTGCGTCGACGTTTCGTCGCTGGAGTTTGACGGGCTGGGCCTTGGCGAGGGCTCGACGATGTTTTTCCGCCTGCCGGAAGAGGGCGCCCGCCCCGCCCAGGCGCCCGGCGCGGGGGCCCTCTGATGGCGCGGGCGCGGCCGGCGCCTCCGCAAAGCCGCGCCCTGCCGCTGGCGGAGCCCTGCGCCCTGCACGGCCTAAGCGCGATCGACCGAATGAGGCGCGCGCTTTCGCGAATCAGCCTGGCGCAGCTCGCCGTCCTGTGCGCGCTGCTCGCGGCCTTCGCCGTCGCCATGATACTCCCGCTGCTCTCGCTTTTCGCGCAGGCCTTCCAGGACGGCGCCGGGCGGTTCGTCGGGCTCGCCAACTACCGCGCCTACTTCGGCTCGCCGGCGCTTTCGAGGGCGGTCTGGAACACGATCGACATCTCGCTCGTCACCGCCTTTTACAGCGTCACCCTCGGCTTTCTGTACGCCTACGCGCTCACGCGCACCAACATCCGCTTCAAGGCCTTTTTCCGCTACGTCGCGCTCGTCCCGATTTTCATCCCGACGGTGGTTCACGCGCTGGGGCTCATCTACCTTCTCGGGCGGCAGGGCGTCCTGACGCGCCTGGGATTGCAGGTCGAGCTTTACGGGCGCCTGGGGATAATTTTGGCGGAAATCATTTTCACTTTCCCGCAGGCCTTCCTGATGTTTTTCGTGACGCTGAAGTACGCCGACGGGCGGCTGTACGAGGCCGCCGACTCGATGGGCGTGAAGCCGCTGACGAAGCTCTGGAAGATAACGCTGCCAGAAGTCAAGTTCACGCTGGTCAACGCCGCGTTCGTCTGCTTCACGCTGGCCTTTACGGACTTTGGCGCCCCGATGGTTATCGGCGGAAACTTCAACGTTCTGGCGACGGATCTGCACACGCAGATCACCGGGCACTTCAACATGAGCATGGGCGCGGTGGTCGGGACGCTTTTGCTGGTTCCCGCGGCGCTGGCCTTCGTCGTCAACCGCGTCACGAACATCAGCAACATGGGCGCGATGAGCGCGAAGTCCACGAAGCTGGTCGTGCGCAGAAGTCCCGCGAGGGACGCGTTCTTTTTCGTGTTCTGCTCGGCGATCGCGCTCTGCCTTTTCGCGCTGGTGGGGGCGCTGGCGCTGGGCGCCTTCTCGACGCTGTACCCGTTCAACATGACGCCGACGCTGGCGAACTTCCGCTTCGACGTGGCGACGGGCGGCATCGGCAGCTTTTTCAACTCGGTGAAAATGAGCCTGGCGACCGCCGCGGTCGGCACGGCCTTCGTTTTCGTCTACTCCTACATGGTCGAGAAAACCGAGGGCTTCGGCTTCCTGACGAAATTCGGCAAGCTGCTCTCGATTCTGCCGCTGGCGCTGCCGGGAATGGTCATCGGCATTTCGTACATTTTCTTTTTCAACAACGCGGCGAACCCCCTGAACTTCGTCCACGGCACGGTGGCGATTCTGGTCATGGCGAACATCCTCAGCTTTTTTTCAGTGCCGTTCCTCACCGCGACCGGCGCCCTCAAAAAGCTCGACAGGGAATTCGAGAGCGTCTCGGACAGCATGGGCGCGCCGCGCTGGAAGCTGTTCGCGTTCGTCACGATGCCGCTTTCGTTTCCGGCGGCGCTGGAAGTGTTCATGTATTATTTCGTCAGCGCCATGGTCACCATTTCCGCGCTGGTGTTTCTGTACACGCCAAATTTCAGGGTCGCGTCAATCGCGATCGCGCACATGCAGGCGGCGGGGGACTTTGCGCAGGCGGCCGCCATGAGCCTGCTGATTTTGCTCATCAACGTGGCGGCGCGGCTGCTGTACGAGCTTGCCATGGTTTTTATCAGACGCAGATCGAAGAGGAGACAAGCATGAAAATTACGGCCATCATTCTCGACTGGGCCGGCACGGCGGTGGACTTCGGCTCCTTCGCCCCCGTCGACGCCTTCATGAGCGCTTTCGCGGCTTTCGGCGTCCAGCCCACGCTAGCCGAAACGAGGGCGCCGATGGGGCTTCCAAAGCGCGCGCACGTCGCGGCGATGCTTTCCGGCGAGCGCCTCTCCGCGCAGTGGGCGGAAAGGCACGGCAGGCGCCACGGCGAGGCGGACATTGACGCCGTCTACGAACTGTTCGAGCCGGCGCTTTTCAAGGTTCTCAAAAACTACGCGGCCCCCCTCCCCGGCCTGGTCGAGGCCGCGGCGCGCATTCGCGGCAGGGGCATAAAGATCGGCTCAACGACCGGCTACACCCGCGCGATGATGGACATCGTCGCCCCCGCCGCCGAGGAGCGCGGCTACGCGCCGGACTGCATCGCCTGCCCCGAGGACGTCGGCGGGCGCGGCAGACCCTACCCGTACATGCTCTGGCGCAACCTCGAAAAGCTGGGCGTCGCGCATGTAGGCGAGGCGCTCAAAGTCGGCGACACGGACGCGGACATAAGGGAAGGGAAGGCCGCCGGCTGCGCGAGCGTCGGCGTGATCGCCGGCTCCAACGTGCTTGGCCTGACCGAAAGCGAGTACGAGGCTCTGGACCCGCGCCGCAAGGAAGAGCTGTTCGCCGAGGCGAGGCGCAGCTACTTCGAGTCCGGCGCGGATTTTGTCATCGATCGCGTCAGGGATCTCCCGGCGCTGATAAGCATGATAGGAGGCTGAAATGCGCGACTTCATTCCGGACAACCCGTACATACTGCTGACGCCGGGGCCGCTTTCGACGTCGAAGGGCGTGCGCGCAGCGCTTCTGCGCGACTGGTGCACCTGGGACGCGGACTACAACGAGACCATCGTCCAGGACATCCGCCGCCGCCTGGCCGCGCTGGCCGCCGAGGACGCGCGGCCCTACTCCGCGGTGCTGATGCAGGGCAGCGGCTCCTTCGCGGTCGAGGCATGCCTGGGGACCGCGGTTCCGAAAAGCGGCAGGCTGCTGATTCTGACGAACGGCGCCTACGGCAAGCGCATGGTCGAAATGGCGCGCGTGCTGGGGATCGCGCACCGCGAGCTGGCGCTTGGCGAGACCGAGGCGCCCGGCGCCGGGGATTTGCTGGAGGCGCTCGGCGCCGATCCCGGCATAACGCACGTGGCGCTCGTCCACTGCGAAACGACCACCGGCATCCTCAACCCGGTCGAGGAGCTGGCGCGCGTCGCGAAGGGCGAGGGCAAGACGCTGATCGTCGACGCGATGAGCAGCTTCGGCGGGATCCCGTTCGACGCCGGCAGGCTGGGGATTGACTTTCTGGCAAGCTCCTCCAACAAGTGCATCCAGGGCGTGCCAGGCTTCGGCTTCGTCATCGCGAGGCGCGACGCGCTGGAGGGCTGCGCCGGAAACGCCCGCTCGCTCTGCATGGACCTTGTGGGCCAGTGGCGCGAGATGGACAAGTCCGGCAAGTGGCGCTACACGTCGCCCACCCACGTCGTGCGCGCCTTCCGCCAGGCGCTGGACGAGCTGGACGCCGAGGGAGGCGTCGCCGCGCGCCACGCGCGCTACCGCGAAAACCACCGGATACTGGTGGACGGCATGCGCTCCCTCGGCTTCCAGACCCTCCTTCCCGACGCGCTGCAATCCCCGATCATCACCTCGTTTCTGTACCCCGACGCGCGCTTTGAGTTCAAGGCCTTTTACGAGGCGGTCAAGGCGAAGGGCTTCGTCCTGTACCCCGGCAAAATCTCGCAGGCCGACACCTTCCGCGTCGGCAACATCGGCGAGGTCTACCCCGCCGACATGCGCAGGCTTATCGAGGCCGCGCGGGAGGTCCTGGCGAATCGCGCCTGGTGAAAATTGGCTTTGCGGCGCGGCCCCCTGCTTAAGCCCCCTTGCCTGCTGCGCCGGCGCTCTCCTACCTGCTTCGCTCCACGCCCGCGCGCATACACTGCGCGGCGATGACGCAGAGAGAGCAGCGCGGGCTTACGGGGCGGCAAAGGCGCTGGCCGTAGAGGACGAGCAGCGCGTTAAGGCCTTTCCAGTATTTTTTTGGCAGGATTTCGCGCAGGATGGCCTCGGTTTCGTCGGGGGTTTTGCTGGACAGCCAGCCGCAGCGGTTCGATATTCGGTGGACGTGGATGTCGACGCAGATGGCGGGAAGGCCAAAGGCCTCGATCAGCACGAGGTTCGCGGTTTTGCGGCCAACGCCGGGAAGGGCGAGAAGCTCGCCCATGTCCGCGGGGACTTTGCCGCCGTGCCGCTCCAGCAGGATGCCGGCTATTTTTTTGAGGCTGGCGGCCTTGTTGCGGTAGAACCCGGCGGGGTAGGCCAGCGCCGCGACCTGGCTTTCCGGGATCTCCGCCAGCTCGCGGGGGCCGGGGGCTTTTTCCAGCAGGCGCTTCGAGGCTTCCAGCGTTACCTCGTCCTTGGTTCGCAGGCTCAGGATCGTTGAGGCGAGGACGGCCCATGGGTCGCCCTGGTAGCGCTCGGCGATGGTCGTCACGGAAGGCTCCGGCGGCCTGCCCGCGCCGCCTTCGCCGCCCTGCAGCCCCTCGCGCCATTTTTGCAGGGCCGCGCAGACCGAGCCCCACTGCGCGGCGCTCGGCGGCGCCTTGGCTGCCGCTGTCTCGCGCGCAGCGCCGCTCCCCGCCGCCTTGGCTGACCCAGCCTTATTCGCAGCAGCGCCGCCGCCACTCGCTGCCTTTGTTGCCCCAGCGCCGCCGCTCCTCGCTGCCTTGGCTGACCCAGCCTCGCGCGCAGCGCCGCTCCCCGCCGCCTTGGCTGCCGCTGCCTCGCGCGCAGCACCGCTCCCCGCTGCCTTGGCTGCCGCTGCCTCGCACTCAGCGCCGCCACTCGCCGCCTTGGCTGCCGCTGCCTCGCGCGCAGCGCCGCCGCCACCCGCCGCCTTTGTTGCCCCAGCGCCGCCCGCCCTCCCCCTCACTGCGCCTCCGCGCGCCCGTCAGCGCGGGCCCTTTCCAGGAGGCACACGGCGAGCGCCTCGACGGCCTTGCCTTTGCCGATGGGGCCAAGGCCTTCGGCGGTTTTGCCTTTGACGAAAACGATGGCGACGGGGGCCTCAAGCGCGAGGGCGAGGCTGCGGCGGATTTCGGCGCGGAAGGGGAGGATTTTCGGCTCCTCGCAGGTTACGGCGCAGTCAAGGCCTGCAAGGCGCCAGCCGCCGGCTTTTGCCATGGAAAAGACGCGGCGCAAAAGGGCCATGGAGTCAGCATCCTTCCACGCGGGATCGGAGGGGGGGAAAAGCTCGCCGATGTCGCCAAGGCCGGCGGCGCCGAGGATGGCGTCGCAGACGGCGTGGGCCAGCGCGTCGCCGTCGGAGTGGCCAAGCTCGCCGCGCCGCGCGGGAAGCTCGACCCCGGCCAGCAAAAACCTGCGCCCCTTCGCCAGCCGGTGAAAATCCCGCCCGAGGCCCACCCGCATTGCGCCGCCGCAGGCGCCGCCTCCCCGGCATTGGCCGGCGGCGGCTTCGGGCTCGCGCCCTTCGGCGCCGGGCTGCGCCTGATCAGGGGCGGCGGCGCTAGCCACGCAGGTCCTCGGGGAAGGTGATTTTACGGTTTTTGGGATCGCCCGGGATGGCGGCGACGGAGCCGTGGAAGGTTCCCCAGATTTCGGCGTCGTCGGTGAATTCCACTCCCATCACCCTTTCGTGCTCGGCGGCAAGCGCGTGGACGTCGAGTATCTCGGGGTACGCGAAGGCCTGGGGGGTTTGCGAAATCCCCACGAAGTCGCGCTTCAGGTGGCGCTTCACGTAGACCGGATCGCTGCCGAAAAAGCCGTCCAGCGAAAAGGTCGTTTCCTTCGGGGTTTCCGCCAGCGGCAGGATGGGGACGACGGCGGGGTGCTTTTTCACTTCCGCGATGATGCGCCGGATGAAGTACGGGTTGACCCATGGGCGGGCGCCGTCGTGGATCAGCGCGTAGCTGCGGGCGCCGGGCAGGCCGAAGAAAAACTCGGGCAGCTCGGCGAGGGCGTTGAACACGGAAACGCGCCGCGTCCTGCCGCCCTTCACGAAGCGCACCGGCGGGCCCTTCCCGCCCAGAAGCGCCGGCGGAATCGCCTTTCGCGCCGCGGCCTCGCCGGCGGACGGGTCGTCGGGGACGGCCACGACGATGGCCCTGACCTCGGGCAGCACCGCAAAGGCGCGCACCGCGGCGCCAAGCACCGTGATTCCCGCGCTGCCGGCGCTTCCCGGCATCAGGCGGTACTCTTTCTTGCCGCCCCTGGCGCCGGAGCCCATTCGGGCGGATCTGCCGGCCGCGCAGATTACCGCGGCCACGGCGACCCCCTCCACCCTTGGGGCCTTTGAATAGGCGGGCCCGGTCATGCGGCCCGCCTTCCGGGCGCCGGAGCCACGGCGTCAGTCCCCCAGGGCTTCAAGGCGCGCGTGAATCAGGTCTTCCACTTCCTTTTTTGGCTTGCCCAGCGATATGGAAAGCTCGTCCTCCAGAAGGCCCTGCGCGGAATCGTACAGCTTTTTTTCGAGGATGGGCAGCTCCTTGACCTTGCTCCTGTGGTACAGGGAGCGCACGATTTTGGCGATGTCCTGGATGCTTCCCTTCTTGAGCAGCTCGAGGTTCATCTGGTAGCGCAGCTTCCAGTCCGATGGGTTGGGCTCGAATTCCTCGCCGATCAGCGCCAGCGCGCTCATGGCGTCTTCCCTGCTCACCGTCGCGCGAATGCCCAGCTCCTCGGCCTTTTCGGTAGGCGCCATTATGGTCATGTCCGACGCCTCGATGTAGATGACGTAAAAAGGCACATCGGCGCCGCTGAACGGCCTTTGATCGATGGCCTTTATGACGCCGACCCCCTGGCTTGGGTACACGACCTTTTGGCCAAGCGCGAAAGTTTTTGGATTGCTCATCCAGACAAGTATAGCGCAAATCGCGAAAATAGTGAACCGCCCGGGCGCGCCCGCGGGGCGCGGCGGCTTGCGCTTGAGGCTTTCACATGCTAGTCTTATAGCAGTGAGAAAGTTGGCTCGGCTGGCGCTTTTTTTTACCCTCGGCTTCGCGGCGCTGTTCCTCGCGATGGCGGGAATGCGCTTTTTGGCCCTTCGGCTGGACTGGGCCAGCGGGATGCGCGGGGCGGGGCCTCCGGATCCGGCCGAGGCGGCGCGCTGGGCGCTGGCGCTTGCGCTGTACGGGGGGACGCTGCTCGGCCTGGCCTACGCGGCCATCGAGAGGGTTTTCGCGCCGGCGGCCATTCTGTGCGTTTTGGCGCTTTCCCTGGCTTTTTCCGCGGGAATCGGGCGGGGGCTGGAGGGCTGGGCAGCTCCGCCTGCCGCCGCGTGGCCGGCTCCGGAGCTGGGCTCGCCCGGGCTGATTCTGGGCGCGCAGCCGCGCGGGACGGCGATAGTGTTTTTGCAGGGGCCGGGCGAGCCGGCCAGATCGCGCGTGCTGGCGGTTCCCGGGAGCCCCCTGGTTTTCCAGGAGGAATTCGCCGGGCTTGACCGCTCGCTCGTGGCCATGCCGCCGGCGCTGTTCAACAGCGAGCCGCCGTGGGCGCTGCGCAGCGCCGCCATCGACCTGCGCCTGAGCGCGGAGAACATGCGCCGCGGCCTTTCCGAGGGGCTGCCGTCGTTCCTGCTGCACACCGGGGCGCTTGCGTTCATGCTGACCTCCCTCCTGTTCGTCCTCAGGCTCAGCGCCTGGCCGCTGGCGAACTTTTTCCTGGGCGCCCTGGCCTTCAGGGGAGCGCTGGCGCTGGAGGCCGCCATGAGCAATGACCTGCAGGGGGTTTTCGCGCCGTTTCTGGAGGGGCGAATGGATCCCGCGCTGGCGGCGCCGGCCGTTTTCCTGGCGGTCGGGCTCCTTGCCCATTTGTACTCGCTTTTCTCGCGCCTGGCGCGAAGGCAGGCCCGGCATGCCGAAGCTTAGCCGAAAGGCGCTGCAGTCCCCCGCGGCCGTCTTTGCGCTGTACGTCGCCGCCGGCTGCCTGGCAGTGATGCTTTTCCGCGCCGTTTTCCCGGGCGAGGAGGCGCCGCTGCCGGTTCTGGAGCGCGGCTGGCGCCGGATCCGCGGCGTTATTGGCATGATAGAGCTGTTTCCGGCGCTGGCGCTTTCGGCGCTGGCGCTCCCGTTCGGCATGGGCGCCATCGCGGAAGAGGGGCGGCGCGCCAGGTTTTCCTCCGACCTTTTCAGGCGCTTCTTCACGGTTCCGGTTGTCGCGGCCATTTCCGCGGCGGCGCTCTACGCGCTGCTGTTTTTCGCGGCGCTTCCCCTCGCGCAGGGCAGCGAGCGGAACATGCGCTTCTACGGCGAGCTTTACCAAATGGCGCTGGAGCGGGCCGAGGAGCACATCGCCGCGGGCGAGTGGACCATGGCCTCGCAGTTCATCGGAATCGCCGACAGCGTCTGGAGCGGCAGCCCGGCACTTGAGGCGGCGCGCGAGGAAGTGGGGATTCAGCTTGAAAGGGCGCGCTTCCTGAGGGAAGGCAGGCCCGCAGCCGGCGCCGCGGGAAGGCCGCATGCCGGGCTTGAGGCGCTTCCCGGGCGCTGGGAGCCGATGACGCTCTTTGAGGCGATGGGCCGCGCCGAGGAGGCCCTTGGCGAGGGGCGCCTGTTCGACGCTCACTGGATGGCAACCCTGGCGCGGCGCCTTGCCGTCCCGGGCGGCCCTGAGGAGGCCGGCGCGGCGCATCTTGCCGCGCGCGCCTGGAACCAAATCGAAGCCCAGCGCCCGACCGCCGCCGAGGCCCGCGCCCATGAGATGTTCGCGCTGAAGATGGAGGGCTACACGGCGATGCAGGCCGGCGACTACGTTGCCGCGTTCTACATTTTCCTCGAGCACTCCCGGCTGGCCCCGCGCGATCCGGACGTCGAGAGCTTCCTTGCCATAAGCGAGCAGCGCCTCCGGAGCTCGGCGTTTTTCGCCGACGAGATGCACGTGGCGCTGGGCTCGACGCAGACCGGCCCGATTTTCTCCCTGCCGGCCGAGCACGGCGCCTGGCGCGGGCGGGCCGTCCTGCGCCTGGCCAGCCTTTCCTCCGCCCGCAACGCGGCGTTCGGCGTCGGCCTTGAGTACATGCTTTTCGACCGGGACTACCGGCTCGTCCTGCATCTGGCCGCCCCGTACGCCAAGTTCCAGCCGCTTGCGCTGGGCGGCCCCGACGCGAGGGAGCAGGTGACCGTGATGATGCGGGCGCTGGACCGCGACGACCGCGAAACGCGCTGGGAGCCCGAGGTGAAATACGCCCGCGGCGGCGAGCGCTTCCCGCCGGACGCGCAGATCATCCTGAACGTGAGCTACGAGACCTTCCTGACGCTGGCGCGGATGCGCCACGGCATTTCCGGCATGCACGTCGCCGAGCTTTTCGAGGCGGCGGCGCTGTCCGAGCAAATGGGCTACATCCCGCAGGTTTTCCACGCCGAGATTCTGAACCGGCTGGGCGCCGGCCTCTTTCTGCTGCCGGCCGCGATCGCGGCGATCGCCGCCGCCTGGAATTTCCGAGCGCGGCGCTTCCCGCGGATCCTTTTCGCCCCGCTGCTTTTCGCGCTGCCCGCGGCCTTCAGCGGCGCATCGCAGCTAATTCAGGCGGGCCTTAACGTGATAGGCATTTCGCTGGCGCTGGCCTTCAGCTTCCCTGCAGCGCTGGCGCTGTTCTCAGGCATCCTAGCGCTGGCCTTCGTCGCGGCGCTTTTCATCCTCGCCGCCCAGCGCAGCGGCCGGGACGGCTAGGCAAGCGCCGGCTCGGCTTTTCCCGCCGCCCGGCGCGGACGCGCAAAAGCCGCAGGCGCCCTTCGCTGCGGCCGCCGCAGCCCGGCCGGCGCCGCTGCCCCTCCAGGCTAGGCCCAGAGGCGGCCCTGCTCCAGAGACAAAAGCCAGCGCTTCATGGGCAGGCCGCCGCCGTAGCCGACCAGCGCCCCGCTGCTGCCTATGACGCGGTGGCAGGGCGCGATTATCGAAATGGGGTTGCGGTTGTTCGCAAGGCCAACGGCGCGGAAGGCCTTTGGCCGGCCGACCATCTCCGCCATGTCCTTGTAGGAGCGCGTCTCGCCGTAGGGAATGGCCAGCAGCGCCTTCCATGCGCCGGCCTGGAACTCGGTCCCGCGAAAATCAAGGGGAAGGGAAAAGTCCCGCAGCTCGCCGGCAAGGTACTTCCCGACCTGCCGCGCAGCCTCCTTTGCCAGCGCCGACTCGGCCTGGCGAACCCGCCCCTCGGCCTGCGCCCGAGCGAAGCCCGAGGGAACGTGGCCCTCGAAAAAAAGCTCCGTGACGGCGCCGCCTTCCTCGGCAATGCCGATGCGAACGGCGCCGAGCGCATCTCCCGGCCAAAGCGGGCCCGGCTTGGCAAGCTCGCCCAGCCTGCAAAAAAGCACGCTCCTCACGCGCCTACCTCCTCCACGTCAGGCGCAGCCCCGTGGAAAAGCGCAGCCCTGCCGCCACGTCCGCGGCGCTGCCAGCCGATTCCGAGCCGTCGCTTGAATACGACTGCCAGGCAAGCTCGCCGTAGGGCGAAACCCTGGCCCCCGCGACCCTGATCGCGAGCGGCGCCGCCGTCACGCCCGCCGCGCCAAGCCAGCTCGTCCCGCCGGAGTAGCGCCGCGTCTGGCCGTTCGCGCTTATCGCCGGGGAGCCGAAGCTGACCGCGGGCCCCGCGAAAAAGCGCAGCCTGTCGCTCAGCCCCCACGAAAGCGTGAGCGGCGCCCGGAAAACGCCCAGCAGCCCGTCCCATTCAGGCCGAAGCTCCAGCCCGAAAATCATCGGCTGCCCCAGCGGGCTAACCTCAGCGCCGAGGCGAAGCTGCCCGGCCATGCCGCGAAAGGCGCCCGCCTCTGGAATGATCGCGTTCCAAGTGGGCGCCGCGGCAAAGCCCACGAGCATGCGCCCCTCGCCCTGCCCGGCCTCGGCGCCCGCCCTTCTCCTGAAGAAAAACCGCCTTTCGCGCCCGTCCGCCGCCGCCGGCACGGAGCCAGGCGCCGCCGAACCCGGCGCAGCCGCAGAAGGATCCGCGGCTCCCGGCGCCGACGCGGCGCCCTGAGCGCCGCCCGCGCCGGCCTTTGGCAGGGCCCTTCCCGACCCGGCATAGGCTCGCGCCCAGTAGCCCTCGCTCAGGCTGGAAAAAATCACCCCCGTGGCCCGCCCCTGCGAGGCCGAGTGAATGAAGCGCCCGCCCCCGGCGTAAATGCCGACGTGGGTGATTCTGGCGGTTCTGCCGGTGCGAAAAAAGACAAGGTCGCCCGGCTGGATTTCCCGGCGCTGGATCCGCTCGCTCCACAGGAACATGCCTTCGCTGGTGCGCGGCAGCGAAACGCCCAGCGCCTCGCGAAAGCTGCGGTACACAAAGCCCGAGCAGTCCATGCCGCTTCTGGTCGTTCCGCCAAAAACGTAAGGCACGCCCTCGAAGCTCTTCGCCGCGGCGAGCACCCGCCCGCGCGCGGCGCTGAAGGCCTCCTCCCTCTGCTCGGGCGAGGCCGACGGCGAAGGCGCGAGCGCAAAGCCGTACCTCAGCGGCGCAGCGTGAAGCCCCGCGGCGCAAACGGCAAAAACAGCGGCAAATGCACAAAAAGCGCGGCCTTTTCCCAGCATATGCCTTAATTATTTGCCGCCGCCGCCCCGCTGTCAAGCAGCCAAATCCCCCGCACAACCCGGCCGGCAGCGCAAATGCCGCCGCCGCCCTGATCGCGCCGCGCGATCAGGGCGCTTTCCCCTGCCCCCCCAGCGTCCGCCCGACAATCTCGCGAAAGCTGACGGCGCAGCCTGGCAGCACGCCGACCTCGATCCTGGCGCCCTCGTCAAGCTCCACCACGGTCTCGCGGTAGGCGGCGCCGCCTTTGGCCAGCTCGTACTTGTAAACCGCGTCCCTGTCGATCACCCAGTATTCGCGGACGCCGGCTTTTTCGTACAGGCTTTTCTTTTCGCCGAAGTCCTTCCCGCGGGAGCCCTTCGAGGCAACCTCGACGGCGAAGTCGGGGGCGCCGCGGCAGGCCCTGCCGTCGGAGAGCTTCTCGCTGTCGCAGACCACCAGAACGTCCGGCTGGACGACGACCTTGTCGGACTCGTCGCCCTCGGGGAAAAGCCGCACGTCGAAGGGCGCGGCATACGCCCGGCAGGGCTTGCCTTGAAGCCAGTCCTTAAGCTGAAAAAACACCTCGCCCGCGACCCACTGGTGCCACTCGTCGGGGGCGCCCATCATGTGGGGGATGCCGTCGATTAGCTCGCAGCGGACGTCCTCGCCCCACGACAGATAGTCCCTGTATGTATAGCCCTTCGCGGGAATGCCTTCCCTGCGAAACTGGGGGGCTGCTTCCCCGCCTGCTCTTAGCGCCTCGGCCATTTCGTCCTCCGCAAATTGAGATTTTCCGCCTTTCAGGGTATAATAGCGCAAAGCGGGGCGATATGGTATACAAGGCATTCGGAAAAACCGGCGCGAGGGTTTCGGCTTTGGGGTTTGGCGCAATGCGCCTGCCAATGCGCGATGAGGCGGGCGGTGCCAGCGGGGCAGGCGAGCGCAGGGTAGTGGACGAGGAGCTTGCGGTGCCGCTCATGCAAAAGGCCTTTGAGATGGGCGTGAACTACGTCGACACGGCGCCGCTGTACTGCGAGGGGCTGAGCGAGGCGGCGGTTGGCAAGGCGCTTAAGGGCTGGCGCGACAGGGTGTACCTTTCCACGAAAAACCCCATCAAGGACTCGGACGGCGGGAGCTGGACCGAGAGGCTGGAAGGCTCGCTGCGCAGGCTGGACACGGACTGCATCGACTTCTACCATTTCTGGGGCATCGGCCTTGAGGGCTTCAGGTCGTGGCTCGGGCTGCGGGACGGGCCGCTGGAAGCGGCGCAAAGGGCAAAGGAGCAGGGCCTGATCCGCCACCTGTCCTTTTCGTTCCACGACGTGCCTGAGAACTTCGCCCCCATCGCCGACAGCGGGCGCTTCGAGTCGGTTCTGATCCAATACAATTTGCTCGACCGCTCCAACGAGGCAAACCTCGCCTACGCCAAGTCAAAGGGACTTGGCGTGGCGGTGATGGGGCCGGTCGGTGGCGGCAGGCTCGGCGCGCCCAGCGAGAAAATACAGGGGCTGATTGCCGGCAGGATCAGCGGCACCGCGGAAATGGCGCTGCGCTTCGTCCTGGCCAACGAGAGCGTGGACATGGCGCTTTGCGGGATGAGCGACCTGAGCATGGCGCGGGAAAACGCCGCCGTCGCGTCGCTCGCCGGGCACCTGACGGCGGAGGAGCTTCGCCAGGTGAAGGCAATGATGGAGGAAAGCAAGGGCCTTGCAGACCTTTACTGCACCGCCTGCGACTACTGCAAGCCCTGCCCCCGCGGCATCAACATCGCGCATCTTTTCGATATCATGAACCGGCACCGCGTCTACGGCCTGACCGAGCACGCGAAGACCGCGTACAGGGAAATGATGGAAGGGCAAAGCTGGGTGAAAAGCGCCGACGCGTCAAAGTGCTCCGAGTGCGGCGCCTGCGAGGCCAAGTGCCCGCAGAAGCTGCCGATAGCCAGGCAGCTCCGCGAAACCCACGCCGCCCTGGCGCCGCCCGCGGCGCAGGCTGGCTAGGTGCCCGCTATTGCGCCCGCTGCTGCTGCTGCGCCGCCTGCCTCGGCGGCGCTAGACGTTGAACTTGAAGAACATCACGTCGCCGTCCTGCACGACATACTCCTTGCCCTCGATGCGGTACTTGCCGGCCTCCTTGATCTTCGCCTCGGTTCCGTAGCGGAAAATGTCGTCGCAGGCGTAGACGTCGGCCTTGATGAAGCCCCTCTCAAAGTCCGAGTGGATGGCCCTCGCGGCCTTTGGCGCCGGGGAGCCTGCGTGGATGGTCCAGGCGCGGCACTCGTCCTCGCCGGTGGTGAAAAAGGTGCGCAGGCCCAAAAGGCCGTAGGCCGCGCGGATCAGCGAGGAAAGCGACGGCTCCTTAAGGCCAAGCTCCGCGAGAAAGGCCTGCTTCTCGGCCGCGTCCTCTATGGCGCTCAGCTCAGCCTCGAACTTGCCGCAGATGGCCACCGCGGGCGAGCCCTCCTCCTCGGCCTGCCTCCTCACAGCCTCAACGCGCGCCAGCCCCGCCGCGCCGCTGCTTGCGCCGCCGCCTCCGTCAGCGCTGCCGGCCGCGCCCGCGCCTCCGGAGGCGCTGCCTGCCCCTTCAGCGGCGCTGCCTTCCGCGCCGGCGCCGATCCAGCCGGCGGCGGAGACGGCCCTCATGCCGTCCTCGTCGACGTTGCACACGTAAATCTGCGGCTTGGCGGTGATGAAGTGGCAGTCGTAGATCGCGGCCATTTCCTCCGCGCTTAGCGCCGCCGAGCGAATCGGCCTGCCGTTTTCCAGCGCCGGGCCGATTTTTTCCAGGACTCCCAGAACGGCCTCGGCGGCCTTCTGCTCGGACTTGATCTTCAGCGCCTTTTCCGCCCGCTCCTTCCGCCTGGCCAGGGTTTCCAGGTCGGCCAGCGCCAGCTCGATGCCGATGGTCTCGATGTCCGAGGCCGGGTCAATGCGGTCGCTGACGTGAACCACGTCGGGATCCTCAAAGCAGCGGACGACGTGCGCTATCACCCCGACCTCGCGGATGTGCGAAAGAAACTGGTTCCCCAGCCCCTCCCCCTTCGACGAGCCCTTTTTCAGCCCGGAAATGTCGACGAACTCGACCGTCGCCGCCACCGAGCGCCTGGGCCTGAAAATCTCGCAGAGCCTGGCCAGCCGCGCGTCCGGCACGTCCACGATCCCCACGTTTGGGACAATGGTGCTGAACGGGTAGTTCGCCGCCTCCGCCGGAGCGGAGCACAGCGCCGAGAAAATAGTGGACTTGCCAACGTTGGGAAGCCCCACGATGCCGCAGTTTAAAGCCATTACGCATTGTCGCACGAAAGCGCCGGCATGGGCAAGATTGCCCCGCGCCGGCGCCGAAGGCGGAGGCGCTCCGGAGGGGCCGCGCTGGCAGGCTGGCAAAGAAAGCCTTTTGCGCTTTGTTCGAAAAGCGCTTGACCCAGATGCCCATTGCATCAGACAATGAGCGACAGGCGCAAAGATAAACGCAGGCCTCTGTTTCTCGGCGTTTTCCCAGGCGCCGCCGGAAGCCCCTATGGGCGGCAAAACGCAGCAGGAGGCAGCATGGAAAAGGAAAGCGCGCCGCTTGAGCGCCCGCTTAAGCGCACGCTCAGGCGCCCGCCCAAACGCGCGGTCGTAGCCGCCGGATGCGCCGGATGCCTGAAAATCCTTTTCGCAGTCTTCGCGCTCGCGTTCCTTGTCGCGGCGCTTGCGGCGGCAAACCATTTTGCCATCGAGCCTTGGCGGAGCATGGCGCGGCTGCGAAGGGCTGTCCCGCAGGCGATCGAGACGTTCGAGAAAAGCAGGGAGCGGCTCGACGTAATCGCTAACGGCGAGTTCGCGCATAGCGGTCGCATAATCGTGCTTGACAGCTCGCTTCTGCGCGAGGGGATTCGCGCCATCAGCCGCCCGGAGCGCCTTGACGTCTTTCCGGAAGAGGAAAGGGACGCGCTCCTTTTCCTCATGGCCGGCGAGGAGCTGGGCGAGCGCGGCTTCGCGCGGATCATCGGCAGGGACGGCGTCATAAGGGCTGACGTGTACAGGCAAGGGAACGTGAGCATGAACGCCATCGAGATAAACCGCGGGCGCTGCCCGAGCGACAGGGGAGTGTCGGTAGTGCACAGATACGTCGCGGATCTGGGAGGCGGATACGAGCTGTGGCTTGACGTCGCGCGCTCGTTTTCGGACTGGGGAACATGGATGCTAGTGATGTTTGCCGCTCTCGCCGGCATCGCCACGTTCCTGCTGTCCCTGCCGCTGATCTGGGGCAGGATCAGAAAGCGGCGAAACAAGGAGCGCCAGGAAGGGCATTCAGAGGCAAAAACATCCCGTATGGGCTGTTAATAAATATTCCTGCGCCCTGCCAAGGGGCAGGGAAGGAGCGGACAATGGCAAGGAAAAATCTTGGGGCGGCAGCGCTGCTGGCGGCGGCGCTGGCATTCGGACTGGTACTTACCGGCTGCGGCGCAGGCGGCGACAAAAATCCGGATTTGATTGGCGCATGGGACTGGACGGACGGCGGAATGGAGGGGGCCATTACCCTGCTCGAAAACGGCAGGTATACCTGGCTGGGCGTGAATTACGGCGCGCTGGGCTTTCGATGGCATTCCGGCGATGGCACTGTCTTTGCCAGGCTGGGCCCGAGCTCAACGCCTTGGTTTTACTATCAACTGATTGACAGCAACACGCTTCGCATAGAGTACGCCGAAATAGCGATAAGGGCGGGCGTCACCGGCGTGTTTTATTTGCATCGCGGGCAGTAAAAACCGGCGGCAGCGGGCAATGCGGCATTGCCGCTGCGCCTGCCAACTGTTAGGGCAGACGGCGCCAAAGGCGGCGCCAAGGGCGGCGCCTAATGCGGCGCCGTTTGGCCCTTCGGGGAAAGCATGGCAGCCGCCATTGGAAGAGGAGCATGACATGAGGAAAGCAGCAAAGGCCGCGCTCGCCGCGGCGGGTTTGGCGGCGCTTGCGCTGGGAATGGCCGGATGCCTGCCCCCGACCGAGGGCCGGCAGGGAACGTTCGGGGGCCTGGCGCCCTCGTCCTACGGATACTTACGATATCGTGTTATTAACAACCGCAGTGCCGTGGAAATCACAGGTTTCGGAGCCGTAACCGCTAGTCCCCCAACGGAAGCGGGCCCCGTGCAGATTCCTTCGCATATCGAGGATTTGCCCGTCATCAGAATCAGAGAGCGCGTGTTTACGAAGATGGACAGAAGGTGGAGAGTGGGGATGGGCGTTACCCATGCATGCCTCCCTTACACCCTGACGGACATTGGGGCGTGGGCGTTCTACAGGAACCGGCTCACCGCCGTGGCCATTCCCTCTGGCGTAACGCACATCAGGCGGCACGCCTTTGAGCGAAACAATATCAGATCCCTTGACATTCCCGATGGCGTGCAGTACATCGGTGTCAGGGCTTTTCAGAGGAACGATCTTGGCTCGGTAACCATCCCCGACAGCGTGCAGTACATCGGGGCGCTGGCGTTCCGCCAGAACCGGATAACCGAGGTAAGCCTGCCGCGCCACACGGCCATCGCCGACAACTCTTTTGACAGGGACGTTGCGATAACCAGAAGGGACAGCGGCATCCGGCACGACGACCATGCGCCGGCCATGCAGGGCATTGACGGCGCGGCGCGGCTTGATCCAGACAACGCGCGCTCGTACTTCTGCCGGGGCAATGAGCACTACCGGAGAGGCGCGCTTGGCCTGGCGATAGCGGACTTTGAAGCCGCGCTGCGGATAGACCCGAACAATGCCCCCGCTATGAATAATCTGCAAATTGCCCGCCAGCGCAGGGGGCGGCAGGCAAATAGCGCCAAGCGATCGGGCTCCCAATGACGGGCAAGAAACGGCAAGCGCGCGACAGGAGAGTTTTTGGCATGAGAAAAAACATTTTTGCGACGGCGGCGGCAGTGGCGATCGCGCTTCCGGCATTGGCAGGCGCGGCGCTCGCGCAGCAAGCGGCGGAGCCAGACGACGATGCGCGGCAACCGCAGGCGCGCGGCATGGCGCGCGTGGAGAGCGGGACGTTCAGCATGGGCGGGCGCAGCGTGGCGCTTGAGGCGTTCTACATGGACGTTCACCAGGTAACGCAGCGCGAGTGGCGCGAGCTTATGGGGACAACCGCGCGGCAGCAGCGCGACAGGGTAAGCCCCAGTGCCCCCATGCGCGGAGAAGGCGACAATCACCCGATGTATTTCGTGAGCTGGTTCGATGCCGTGGAGTTTGCAAACCGCAGAAGCCTTCGCGCCGGCCTTGCGCCTGCGTACACGATAGCGCACGCGACAAGCGGGCGGAGGAGCGTATTATCATGGAACCGCGATGCCAACGGCTACCGCCTGCCGACGGAGGCCGAGTGGGAGTTCGCGGCGCGCGGCGGCGCTGCGTGCCGCGAAGATTTCACGTTTTCGGGAAGCGACACTATTGGCGAAGTGGGGTGGCACAACGAGAACACGCCAAGGCAGGACGGGCGCAGAACCACGCAGCCAGTGGGGATGCTGCGCCCCAACGCACTGGGAATATACGACATGACCGGAAACGTGTGGGAATGGGTTTGGGATGAATGGGACGGACCTCCAAACCCAAGGCAGCGCCGCGTGATTCGCGGCGGAAGCATAGGAACCTCGCCAGAGCGTTCGCATACCGCGCACCGTACCTTCAACACTGCGTCGCGCGGGCATAACCACCTCGGCTTTCGCCTTACGCGCTCCGCGGATTGACGGCTCGGTCGGGCGAAGCCGCGGGGTTTGCCGCAGCCGCGGCGGCGGAGGGTTTTGCGCGAGGAAAGCGACTTTCGCGGCGGCGGCAGCGGCAGCGAGAAGGGAGTTATGGATTGCCAGAAAGGGCGGCAAACAGGAGGACTGAAACAGATGAATAGCCGAAGGGAAACGCGCGCAAACAGATTAATCATGCTTGCGCCTCTAATATTGCCGGGCGCTTTTATCACGTTGGCATTAGGCGTGGGATTTTTTGTTTTTCTTGTCCCGCTGCTTGTATTCGCGCTCATCGTGTTTATGCTGGCGAAAAAACTAAGCAGAAAGGACGCTATCGCGTACCCGATTGTGCAGTACCCGTTCCTGATACTGACAATTGTTTTGCTGTATGCGCGCTCTCCCTTTGGGCTGGAAATATACTTCCTGCCTTCGATGGCGCTCGTGCCAAACATGATTATTGGAACGCTGTACTTTGGCCTCGTGAAAAACAAAAGGTGGCTTGCAAATATTATCGTTTGCCTGCTCACGCTGGCTGTTACGCTGTTCGTGTTCAGCGCAGCGTGAATGGCATCAAAAAAAGCAAGCGAATGCGCTTGATCGGGGCGCTGCGGCAACACGAAGGGGCTAATGGGCAATGGCTCCAAAATCCAGGATTTTGCGCAAAAAAGATTAGCAATGAAAATTGCTCCCCCATCGAACAGCTCCCGCCAAGCTGGCTCAAGGGCTTGCGCCGAGGCAAGGCGGGCTACCCCTGGCTTTGCCCCCCGAACCCCAGCGCCTCAAGCTCCCGCCACAGCCGCAGCGCCGTCTCGTCGTCGCTCCTGCCTGCGGGCACCCACTTCGCGCCGGGCAGGGAGGCGAAAAACGTGGCCTGGCGCTTCGCGTAGCGGCGGCAGTTTCGGGCGACAAGCCCCTGAACGCCGGCCAAGTCCTCCGAAAGGCGGTACCCGCCTGGGCCGCTGGGCGGCGGCTCCTCCTCCACGAAAAATTCGCGGTAGCCAATGGCGCGAAGGCCGGGATCGCGCGGGGTGTAGCCGGCATCGAAAAGGGCGCGCGCCTCGCCGGGCAGCCCCTGCGCAAACATCGCGGCGCAGCGCTCGTCGATGCGCCGGCCCAGCTCCTCCCTGGGGCGGAAAAGGCCCAGCGCAACAAAGCGGTAGCGCCCGCGCAAACCGCCAATGGCGCCGCCGGAGCCTTCGGCGCCGCCGGCGGGCGAGCCGGCGGGAGCCTGCGCCGCCGAGGCAAACGAGCTTAGCGGCTTTCCGCACAGGCGCAGGACTTCCAGGGCGCGAAGCAGGCGGTACTCGTCGTTGACGTGAATCCTTTCCGCGCTGGCCGGGTCGAAGCGCTCGAGCTCCGCCATAAGCGCCGCTGAGCCTTTGACGCGCAGCTCCAGCTTCAGCGCGGCGCGAATCGCCGCGTCGGAGGGCGGCGCCTCAGGCAGGCCGAGAATGAGGTTTTTTAGGTAAAAGCCGGCGCCGCCGGCCACCACGGGAAGCGCCCCCCTGCCAGCAATGCCGTCAATCGCCTCGAGGGCAAGGCGGACAAAGTCCCCGGCGCTGAACTGCTCGCTTGGATCGCAAATGCCCAGAAGGTGGTGGGGAAGCAGCTCCATTTCCCGCGCGGAGGGCTTCGCCGTGCCGATGTCCATCCCGCGGTAAACCTGCATGGAATCCGCCGAGACGACCTCCGCCCTGCCCCCGCGCAGCCCGCCCCGCCCAAACACGCGAAGCAGCGCCGCCGTCTTGCCCGACGCCGTCGGGCCAAACAGCGCCGGCACCGCAATGGGGCAAGCCCCGCAAGCCATGGCTCAGGCCGCCCGAAGCCGCGCCCCCGAAAGCGCCGGGGAAGCGCCGGGGCGGGCCGCTGCCCCGCGCGCCAAGCTAATCGGCGCCCCTAGTCGGATTCCAGCCGGAACCCGACTTCATCGGTGAAAACCTCGCGGGCGGCAAGGGCAACCATTTTTCCGTCATAGTCGTCCTTGGTCTCCTCGTCCATCAGCATGGAAAGCTGATAGGCGCGGCGCGAAGCCGCGGCGGTTATCTCGTACATGTTCGTCTTGTACTCTATCAATTCGCGCAGGGGGAAAATCATACTCTCCAGTATACGGAAAATGCCCCGGAGTGTAAAGCGCGGGGAACAAAATCCCCCGAGCCGCCCCGAGCCCTACCTGAGCGCCTTTGCCACCGAGCAGATGCGCGAGGCCATTTTGCGCAGGGGAACCTGCTCCATCACGTGGCCCAGCTCAAAGGCCACGCGGGGCATGCCGTAGACGACGCAGCTGTCCTCGTCCTGGCCCAGCGTCATGCCGCCTTCCTTGTAAATCGTGCCGAGGTGCTGGGCGCCGTCGCGGCCCATGCCGGTCATTATCACGCCGAGAGCGTGGCTTTGGTAGACCATGGCGACAGAGGCAAACAGCACGTCGGCGGAGGGCCTGTGGCCTGAAACCAGGGGCGTGTCGGAAAGGCGGACGGTGGCGTTGAAGCCCTTGCGCTCCACCTCCAGGTGCCTGTTTCCCTGCGCTATCAGGATTCTGCCGGGCGCAACGGCGTCGCCGTCCTCGGCCTCCTTAACCTCCAGCGGGCAGATGCGGTCCAGGCTTTTGGCGAACTCGTTGGTAAAGCCCACAGGCATGTGCTGCACCACTAGGATCGGCACCTTCAGATCGGCGTCGAGCTGGGCGAAAACAAAGCGCAGCGCGTCGGGGCCGCCGGTGCTTATGCCGATGGCGATAATCTCGGTCTTTGAGGGCTGGCGGCGCTGGGCCGGCGGCTTGGGCGGCGCCGTGACGGGCTGCGCCATGAGGTGGGACGTGATGTCCTGGCCGCGGGTCGATGAGGGCGGCGGCTTTGGCATTTCCGCCGGCGCCTCGACCTTCTTGCCCTGCGACTTGCGGTAGGCGGCGCCGTAGCCAAGCAGCATCCCCACAAGCGTGTCGCGGACAAGGTGAATGTCTTCGGATTCGGAGCCTGACGGCTTTTGTATGAAGTCGTTTGCCCCCAGAGAAAGGGCCTCCATGGTGATTTCGGCGCCCCTGCGCGCAATCGACGACAGAATCACAACCGGGATCGAAATGCCGAGCCTCTTGCGCTCGCGCAGGAACTCGATGCCGTTCATCTCGGGCATTTCCATGTCCAGAACGATCACGTCGGGGGTCACCCCCCTCTGCAGCTTGTCCAGGGCAAATTTGCCGTTCATCGCCTTGTCGGCCACCGCAAGCCCGGGCGTGTCGGAGATCATGCGCCCAATGAGGTTGCGCATCAAAGCCGAGTCGTCGACTATCAAGACAGAAATTTCGTCAGTCACAGGAACCTCCGTTCTCAGATGAGCCGCAGCGCGTTTTTCAAACGAACTTGCGGTACAGCGTAGCCCACTCGGTCTTCAGGAATTCGAATTTGGTGTTCATGCCAAAAAGGGATTCCGAATGGCCGATAAACAGAAACGACTTCGGAGCCATGGCGTCCCAGAAGCGGTTTATCACCGCGCTCTGGGCCGCCTCGTCAAAATAGATAATCACGTTCCGGCAGAAAATGATGTCAAGGCCCCGCTGCCCCGAATCGTGCTTGAGGTTGTGGTAGTCGAACTTTACTTTCGAATGAATGTCCTGGCGTATCCTGTACCCGCCCTCAACCCTGTCGAAGTACTTCGCCAGGTAATGCGGGGGTATGCCGTCGATTTTGCTTTCCGAGTAAAAGCCCTCCTTCGCCGTCATGAGGCACTTGAGGCTGATGTCGCTGGCCAGAATGTCGAAATTCCAGGACGGCGGCAGGATCTCGGCGAGCAGCATGGCGATGGTGTAGGGCTCCTCCCCGGTCGAGCAGCCGGCGCTCCATATCCGCAGGGTGTTGCTGTGGCCGCCCTTTCTGATGTTGTGGATCAGCTCCGGCACCACGAACTTTTCAAGCGCGTCAAAGTGGGGCTGGTTGCGGAAAAAGCGCGTGAGGTTGGTTGTGATTGAGTCAAGGAAGCCCTTCAGCTCCTCCTTGTCCGAGGAAATCGTCGCAAAGTAGGCCCTGACGGAATCTATCCCCTTGCTGCGGAGCTGTTCCTTCAGCCTGCTTTCCAAAATCGACCTGTTTGCCGCCGTGAACGTAATGCCGCTTTCCTGATAGATGAAGTCGCGGTATCGCTCGAAATCGGCGTCGCTAAGAAAATCGCTGGCTGTCATACATCAATATTATGCCGGCGCAGGCCGCATGTCAAGGGAAGGGGAAGAACAAGCCGCAGTTTGCGCCGGAGCCGGCATGGCGGCGCCGCCCTCACATCCACGAGCGCCCGTCGCCCTCCGCATGCCGGTCCCGCGGCGCCACCCTTTCCCAGATCGAGGTTTCCAGCGCGTCCCTGTCTATGCGAATGAAAATCTGCGGCTCAAAGTCCGGATTTTCCTGCCGAAGCGCGTTGCGCAGGTTGAGATAGGCCAGCGGCACGCTGCCGGAGCGAATCATCGTCTCCGGGTGGCGCGAGCCCGCGTCCCACGCCCGCTGCGACTCGGCGTAAAGCGCCATCGCGCGGGCCCGATAGCCCAGGTTCCCCGTCTGGGCGGCCAGCAGCTCGTAGGCAACGCCGGCGTTGTTGCGGGCCATCATCAGGCGCTCGGCAACCTCGAGGTAGTCGGGCCTGTCGTTGGGCAGCAGAATCGGCAGCCGGGAGCGCTGGGCCTCCAGCACGCTCAGCAGCCGGCCGTAGTAGCCCTGCGCCGCGCGGAGATCGCCCCGCTTCAGCGCCGAGTTCCCCAGCGCAAACAGCACGCGGCGGTTCAGCGGCAGGTCCGACGAGGCCACGAAGAAATGCTCCAGCGCGCTGCCCCAGTCCTCAAGCCGGTAATAGGCGGCGCCCATGCGGAAGCGCATCTCAGGGGGCGCCCAGCCGTGCCGCGCCGCAGTGTGGTAGAAATTCAGCGCCGCGCCCATGTCGCCGGCCCTCGCGAAAAACTCAAGATCGCCCAGCCCGGCGAAAAGCCTGCCGTAGTCCGGCGAGGGGCCCATAATCCTCCGCCTGATGCCGTCCTCGTACAGGCCGACGGCCCTTGTAAGCTGCTCCCTGGCCGGGAAAAGCTCGCCGTCGCCGATCAGGACGTCCGCGTACCTCCGGTGCGCGTCGATGCGGCGGCGCAGCCTGGGAACCGGCTCCGGATCCCCGCGGGCGCTGGCCGCGTCGAAGGCGCGAACCGCGTAGGCCAAGGCGCCGCGCTCCTCCATCGGCCGCCCCAGCGCATTGTAGAAGCGCGCCAGGTGGTAGAACGGCTCCGGCAGGCTCGGGTCAAGGCGCATCGCCTCGCGCAGCGAGTCCGGCACGTTCTGAATCTGCCCGCGGAATTCGTTCGGAACGCCGCGGGTCTCCTCGAACTGCTTGTCAAGGAGATAGCCCCCAAGCTCGGCAAGCGTCGGCGCCTGCATCGTCCGCCTGGGATGCGCGTCGAACCATTCCCTGAGGCGAAGAACCTCGCCCAGGTTGTCCGTGCGGATAAAGTACTTCATCATCCGCTCAGCGACGGGCGGAGTCCAGCCCTGAAGCTCCATCACCCTGGCAAAGGCGATGCGCGCGTCCTCGAACCGGGACGGATCGCGCTCGGCCCAGGCAAGGCTGTTGTCGCCGGCGGCCAGCAGCGCCTCAATGTCGTTCGGGTTGAAGTCCAGCAGGTTGCGCCGAATGAGGCTGTCCGCCCTTTCGAAGTTGTGCTGATGGTTCGTCTGAAGCGCCGCGAAGTCCAGCACCCCGCGCCGGTCGCGCGGGAAGTAGCGCAGCAGCCGCTCGTACTTCTGCTCGGCAAGCGCAAACTGCCGCGCGGAGATGAAAGCCTCGGCGTACCTGTAGAACCATTTCCTGTTGCGGTGCCGGCCGAATGCGCGGTCGAAATAGTCGTTCGCGGCGCGGAAGTTCCCCTCGGCAATGCGCTCGTAGCCCTGCCGGTAAATCGACTCCGCGATTTGGGGATTGACGACGAAAGTCCAGCCAAGGTACAAAACCGAGGCCAGCAAAAGCCCGATGAGCGCGGCGATCTTGAACACCGGCAGGAAGGTGTTGGCGAAAATGTAGCCAAGGGTGCCCTGCTCCGCCGCCAGCGCCTCGCCGGAGCTTTTCTCGAAGCCCTTTGGAATGGCGATGGTCTTGCCCAGAATCTCGCCGGCCAGCGCCGCGGTTTCCCGAGCCGGCGCCCCCCGCGCGAGGCCCGATATCAGCCGCGACATTTTTTCCGGGCTGGCGTCCTGCTCGACGATTATTTCCTGGCAGGCAATGCGCAGGTTAAGCGGATAGCCGGACAGCGTGTCCTGCAGCGCCTTGAACTCGTCCTCGCTGATTTTGATGTCTTCCAGGCTGCGCGGCGCCGCCGGCGCATCGGCCTGCTTTGGCTTGGCCCAGAAAGCCGCCTTGCCCTGCGCCGCCGGCTCGGCCGGCTTTTCGGGCGGCGGGGGCGGCGCCGCGGATCTGCCCAGAACGTCGCCAAGGTCGAAATCCATCGCGCCGGAAATATCGCTTTCGGCGCCTTCGCCCCCGCCCTCGGGCCCTGCGCCGAGATCAAAGCCGCCTGCGCCCTCCTCGCCGGAAAGCCCGTCCGAGAAAACCGGGTCAGCGGAAATGTCGAAGCCGTCAAGGCTGCCAAACCCGCCGCCATCAGCCCCCGCCTGCCCGTCCGCGGCAATCGGCCCGTCTTCGGCAAAGTCGCCAAACCCGCCAGCGCCCAAATCGCCGCTCTCCTCCCCCGAAAGCCCGTCCGAAAACACCGGATCCGTGGGCAGGTCAAAGCCGTCAAGCCCGTCGATGCCGGATTCATCGGCGCCGTCCGCAGGGAAGGCCTCGCCTGGAAGCGCGAAGCCGCCAATGTCAAGGCCGGCGCTGCCGGGCTCCTCGGCGCCGTCCGCCGAGAACGCCTCGCCGGGGAGCGCGAACTCGTCAATGTCCAGGCTAGCGCTGCCGGGCTCTTCCGCGCCATCCGCCGAGAAAGCCTCGCCGGGGAGCGCAAAGTCGTCAATGTCCAGGCCGGAGCTGCCGGGCTCCTCGGCGCCGTCTGCCGAGAAAGGCTCGCCGGGGAGCGCGAAGTCGTCAAGATCGAGACCTGCGCTGCCGGGCTCTTCCGCGCCGTCCGCAGAGAAGGGCTCGCCGGGGAGCGCGAAGTCGTCAAGATCGAGGCCTGCGCTGCCAGGCCCTTCGGCGCCGTCTGCCGAGAAAGGCTCGCCGGGGAGCGCGAAGTCGCCAATATCAAGGCCGGAGCTGCCAGGCTCCTCGGCGCCGTCTGCCGAGAAAGGCTCGCCGGGGAGCGCCAAATCGTCAAGATCGAGGCCGGAGCTGCCGGGCTCCTCGGCGCCGTCCGCAGAGAAGGGCTCGCCGGGGAGCGCGAAGTCGTCAAGATCGAGACCAGAGCTGCTGGGCTCCTCGCCGCCGTCTGCGGAGAAGGGTTCGCCGGGGAGCGCGAAGTCGTCAATATCAAGGCTGGAGCTGCCGGGCTCCTCGGCGCCATCCGCGGATAAGGGCTCGCCGGGGAAAACAAAGTCGTCAATGTCCAGGCCGGCGCTGTCGGGCTCCTCGGCGCCGTCCGCGGATAAGGGCTCGCCGGGGAAGGCAAAGTCGTCAATGTCGAGACCTGTACTGTCGGGCTCCTCGGTGCCGTCTGCCGAGAAAGGCTCGCCGGGGAAGGCAAAGTCGTCAATGTCCAGGCCGGCGCTGTCGGGCTCCTCGGCGCCGTCTGCCGAGAAAGGCTCGCCGGGGAAGGCAAAGTCGTCAATGTCCAGGCCGGCGCTGTCGGGCTCGTCGAGCCCGTCCGGCGCAAATGGGTCATCGGAGAGGCTGAGATCGTCGGGGCTCAGGCCCTCGCCTTCAAGCCCGGAGAGCCCCTCTGGCGCAAACGGGTCATCGGAAAGGCTGAGATCGTCGGGGCTGAAGCCCTCGCCCTCGAGGCCGGCTAGCCCCTCTGGCGCAAACGGGTCGTCGGAAAGGCTGAGGTCGTCGGGGCTGAAGCCCTCGCCTTCAAGGCCGTCGAGCCCGTCCGGCGCAAATGGGTCGTCGGAAAGGCCAAGGCCGTCCAGATCGCCAAGCCCCAGCCCGTCGCCGGCAAGCGGATCATCGGAAAGGTCGAAGCCGCCAAACCCGCTGCTTTCCGCCCCAGGCAGCTCATCCGAAAAAGCCAGATCGTCAAAGCCGCCAAGGCCGCCGCCGGAGCCAAATGCCCCGTCAGCGGCAAACGGGTCGTCGGAAAGGCCGAAACCGTCAAGGTCGCCTAAATCGTCAAGACCCAACCCGTCGCTGTCTGCGCCAGATGCCCCGTCAGCAGCAAACGGATCATCGGAAAGGCCAAACCCGTCAAGGTCGCCTAGATCGTCAAGCCCCAACCCGTCGCTGTCTGCGCCGGATGCCTCATCGGCCGCAAACGGGTCGTCGGAAAGGCTGAAACCGTCAAGGTCGCCTAGATCGTCAAGCCCAAGGTCGTCGCTGTCTGCGCCGGATGCCTCATCGGCGGCAAACGGGTCATCGGAAAGGCCGAACCCGTCAAGGTCGCCTAAATCGTCAAGCCCCAACCCGTCGCTGTCAGCGCCGGATGCCCCGTCGGCGGCAAACGGGTCGTCGGAAAGACCGAACCCGTCAAGGTCGCCTAAATCGTCAAGCCCCAACCCGTCGCTGTTAGCGCCGGATGCCTCGTCGGCGGCAAACGGGTCGTCGGAAAGGCCGAAACCGTCAAGGTCGCCTAAATCGTCAAGCCCCAACCCGTCGCTGTCAGCGCCGGGCACCTCATCGGCGGCAAGAGGCTCGTCGGAAAGGCTGAAATCGTCAAGGCCGCCTAGATCGCCAAGCCCCAGCCCATCGCCGCTTTCAGCGCCGGGCGCCTCGCCAGCGGCAAGAGGCTCGTCGGAAAGGCTGAATCCGTCAAGGTCGCCTAAATCGTCAAGCCCCAACCCGTCGCTGTCAGCGCCGGATGCCTCATCGGCGGCAAACGGGTTATCGGAAAGGCTGAATCCGTCAAGGCCGCCTAGATCGTCAAGCCCCAACCCATCACTGCTTTCAGCGCCGGGCGCCTCGTCAGCGGAAAGAGGCTCATCGGAAAGGCTGAATCCGTCAAGGCCGCCTAGATCGTCAAGACCAAGGCCTTCGCTGTCAGCGCCGGATGCCTCATCGGCTGCAAGCGGATCATCGGAAAGGCTGAAATCGTCAAGGTTGCTTAGATCGCCAAGCCCTAACCCATCGCCGCTTTCAGCGCCAGGCGCCTCATCCGCGGCAAGAGGCTCATCGGAAAGGTCAAATCCGTCAAGGTCGCCAAGCCCCAGCCCATCGCCGCTTTCAGCGCCGGGCGCCTCATCGGCGGCAAGAGGCTCGTCGGAAAGGCTGAATCCATCGAGGTCGCCTAGATCGTCAAGCCCCAGCCCGTCGCCGCTTTCGGCGCCGGGCGCCTCGTCGGCGGCAAGAGGCTCGTCGGAAAGGGCTTCCTCTGGGAAGGCAAATTCCTCAGGCGCTATGTCCGTGGCTTCCTCGTCAAGCTCGTCTATTTCCAGTTCGCCGGGCCATGCCGCGTCGTCTTCTATAAATTCGTCTTCGGGGAAGTCGGGCGGGGCGGCGTCAAGCTCCTGGGAAAGGTTGGAAAGAAGCTCCTGCGGAACGTAGAACTCCTCGGCATTCGCGGCATCCGCCTCGGCGCCCGCGCCGGCAGCGGCCTGGGCATCCGGCGAGGCTTCCTGCCCGGAGCCGGGAGCGCTGCCGTCGGCGGGGCCCTCGTCGTCGAAAGCCGGGGCGGGAAGGTCGCCTAGCTGGGTGCCGATGAGCGTGCTGAAGTCGAAATCGTCGTCGTCATCCGCCGGGGAAAACCCGGCGCCTAGGGGCGCAGGTTCCCCGCCTTTCGGCGCAGGCGGCGAATCTGCGGAAGGGCCCGCGGCGCCAGAGCTGGCTGCTGGGGCTTCGCCGCCCTGCGGCGCTGCTTCCGGCTTGGCGGCCGGAAGTTCCAAGTCGTCAAAGGGAAGGCTTTTGGCCTGAAGATCGGCCTTTTGCCCCCCGAGGTCGTGGAAAGAGGCTTTAAACTGCTGAAGGTCGCTTAGTGACGGCATATCAAGATATTTTATTATCGACCGATAATCAATATACTATAACATATGAAGTGTGTCAAAGCGGTTCTTTGCATGTTGTTTTTGGCTTTTTCCGCGGGGCTTTCCCACGCCGACGTGGAAGCGGAGGCAATAGACTCTTTCGAGGTTCTGGGCTTCCTGCTGGGGCTTTCGCAGCCCGCCCCGCCGGAAATCATCGACAACATGGTCGTTTTCACCGCATCATCCAGCCTGCGGCGGGTTGGCATCGCGTTTGCCGACGAGGGGTTCGCCAGGGTTCACTGGTTTCGCCCTTTGAAAGTCAGCGAGGATCCTTTGGAAAGGATACGCAGGGGAAGAAGGGCCAGCCCGCACAGGGATTCCGGCATTGCCTTTCATGTGCGGGAGATTCCCGACGGCGCCGCCCAGATTGAGTACCGGCTGATCATAAACGGCCTTTGGACGACGGACCCTGCCAACCCCAGCACCCGCAGGAGCGGCGCTTCCGGAACCACTTTTTCGGTGCTTGCCATCCCGCCGCGGCCGCAAGCCCGCCAGCCGCTCATGGCGCAGCCCGACGGCCTGCATTTCGTGTTCCGCGGGCCGCCCGGCGAAACGGTGACGGTGGCGGGCAGCTTCAACAACTGGGACCCCTTCATGTACGAGCTGCGGGAAGGCCCCCCGGGAACCTACTCCATCCGCATCCCCCTGCCGCCCGGCAGGCACCAATACGCCTTTTTCCACAGAGGCGAGCGCTTCCCGGATCCCTACAATCCGGTCAGGGTTTTCTCCATGGAGGGAAAAGTCGCCTCCGAGATTGTCATTCACTGAGGGGCCTTTGGCGCTGCCGGCCGGCGCCGCCTTGCATTCATTCCCGCGCAAATGCCAGAGACAGCAGCGCTGCCGCGCTTTGCGCCAAGGGAATTGGCAAAGGCTGCGCGGAAGAGGCCCCGGCATTTTTCAGGGGGCTTAATAAAAAGCCGCATTTGCCTTAACATGAAACTGGCTGCCGTTGCGCCTGCAACGGAGTTTCGATGCAGGAGGCAGGCATGGCCCTATCCCGAAGGGAGTTTATAAAAAAATGCGCCGCGGGGGCTGCGGGAGCGGCCTTGGGGGGCGCCGGGTTTGCGGCGAAGCTGTTCGCGGGGGGGGCGCATGACTGGGGAGGCGCTCAAGCCGCGGGAGCTGCCAGGAGATATATTGACCTGGAGCGCTCGGGCGAGCTTGAGCGCCGGGAGCGGGCGCTTTGGGACCTGTACGATCCTTGCCGGCTTTGCCCGCGCCTGTGCGGGGCCAGGCGCTCGTCGGGCGAGATCGGCGCATGCTCTGCCGCCAGCAGCTTCAGGGTCGCCTCCGCCGGCCCCGACTTCGGGAACGAGGCGCCGATTCGCGGCATCCGCGGCTCCGGCGGGATCTTCCTGTCCAACTGCAATTTACTGTGCGTTTTCTGCCAAAACTGGCAAATCGCCCACCGCGGCGACGGGAGGCAGACCAGCCACGCCGAGCTCGCCGGCATTATGCTGGATCTCCAGCGCAGGGGCCTGCACAATGTCAGCTTCATCACGCCCACCCACCTCGTGCCCCATCTTGTGAGCGCGCTTCGGATAGCCATCGCCGGGGGGCTGAGCGCTCCGCTGTGCTACAACACCGGCAGCTACGACTCGATTGAGGTGATGCGGCTGCTCGACGGCGTTGTCGACATCTACCAGCCGGACTTCAAGTTTCAGGACTCGGCCGTTGCCGCCCGCTTCCTCAGCGGCGCTCCCGACTACGCGCTTCATGCCGCCGCGGCCATAAAGGAGATGCGCCGGCAGGTCGGCGGGATGCTCCAGATGGCCGGCGGCATTGCGTACCGCGGGATGGTCGTTCGCCACCTGGTCATGCCTGAAAACCTGGGGGGCGCCGACGCTTTCGCCCGCTGGGTCGCCTCAGAGCTCGGAACCGACACCCACGTCAACATCATGGGCCAGTACAGGCCCATGTTCAGGGCGCACGAGCATCCGCCGCTTGATCGGCGGGTCACTCCGGCTGAGTTCCATCAGGCAATGCGCTGGGCGCGCGAGGCAGGCCTGGCGAATATCATTCACTGACAGCGCTCAACTCGCCGCCGGCCCGGGCTCAGCCGGCCCGATTTTCTACGAGCGCCTTTTGCTGAAAATGCGCCCCAGGAAAAGGGCGCCCTCGAACAAAAGGTAAAGCGGGATGCCCAGCAAAATCTGCGAAATGACGTCCGGCGGGGTCAGCAGCGCCGCGAGGAAAAATATCAAAAGGATGATGTGGCAGCGGAAGCGGGCGACGCTCTTGTGCGACACCGCCCCGGTCGCCATAAGCGCCAGGAGAATCAGCGGGCCCTGGGAGAGCAGCCCGGCCGCCAGCATCAGCCTGGACAGAAGCGCCAGGTACTGGCGAAGGCCCCAAAGCTGGCGCATGCCGTCGCCCTCGCCGAAGGTCAGAAAAAAACCGAACACGACGGGCGACAGGAAGCGATAGGCCGCCGCCGCGCCCAGAATGAAAAGCGCCGGCACTATGACAAGCGCGGCGCATGCGTAGCGGTACTCGTTTTTGCGCAGCGCCGGCCAGATAAAAAGCGCTGCCTGAAGGCAAAGAAACGGCAGGGCGCAGATCAGCCCCGTCCAGAACGAGATGCTCAGGTACGCCATGAACTGATCGGCCGGCGCGAATATGTGGAGCTCCACGTCGAACGGCTCCAGAGGCGCAAGCAGAAAGGAGACTATCCGGGAGGAGAAAACAAACGCGGCAACGGTGAATGCGAGAAAAACAGCCAGAGCGGCGACGATGCGCCTGCGCAGCTCCGCAATATGCGGCATCAAATCCGCAAAGTCGAAACCTTTCCTGCCGCTAGGCGTTTCCGTCACCTTTGCCCTCGGTCGCCGCCTCGGGCTCCTCGGTTTTTTTCTCGGCTGACATCACCCCGTTGAGCGCCGCCTTAAACTCGCGGATGGCGTTTCCCGCGGCGCGCCCCATTTCCGGCAGGCGCTTGGGCCCAAAAAGCACCAGCGCCAAAACAACCAGAAGGGCGATTTGCCCTATTCCCAAGTTCATGGCATGACCTCCGTTTCAAAACTGAAGCCGGCAATGCCGCAACAAGGCCGCGGCATTGCCGCGGTAAGACCGCAGCCCCGCAAGCCGGCTAAGCGAAGCCTACCCCAACGGGGCGAAAATGTCAATGCGCCGGCGCGATTGCATTTTGGCTGCGCAAGCCGCTTTCGCCGGCGGTTGACATTTTTTTCGAAAACTTGCATGATTGCGCATGAAGACTGGCGGTGTCGCTCCCGGCGTGACAATTGCTAAACGCAAC
>Ga0209755_10001590_pt1 | contig 34474 bp, 33 predicted proteins | sample TergutCo191P1_FD_187301 | JGI IMG/M metagenome (GOLD analysis project Ga0209755, IMG submission 187301) | Cornitermes sp. P1 segment gut microbial communities from Petit-Saut dam, French Guiana - Co191P1 (SPAdes) (version 2) | ecosystem: Host-associated > Arthropoda: Insects > Digestive system... | reverse complement strand
GCTTGGGTGTCTGCTGTCTATTTTTATTAGCTCCTTGCCGTACCAGTTGCATTTGTACTCTAGTTGCCTTACGAATGTGCTGCATCCGGCGTCGGGCGCGTATTTTGCGTACCATGGCTGCTTGATTTTTTCGGCGAACGGCTCGTCTCTTACGCAGATTAAATCGTAGTCGCGTGTTAGCTGTGTTGTCAGTTTGTGGATGAAGTCGTTCTTTTGGTTTGCTGCTTTTTCGTAGGCGCGGGCTAGTTTTAGTCTGGCTTTTTCGCGGTTTTTGCTGTCCTTTGGTTTTCGGGATAGTTGCCGCTGCAAGCGTGCGATTTTGCCGCGCGACTTTTCGAATGCTCTTATATTCTCAAACCGCTGCCCGTTGGATAGCGATGCGAGAGTTCTTATGCCTGTGTGGATTCCAGTTGCTGCCTTGGTTTTTGCGAGAGAAACAGGTTCGACCTCGGTGCAGCATACGGACACGAAGTACTTGCCGCTCGGCACTTGCGAGACTGCTGCAAAGAGGATTCTGCCCTCCGGCTGTCTTGATACCTTGCAGGCTACGTAGCCGAGTTTCGGCAACTTGATGCCTTTCTCGGAAACATCGATGTTTCGGCTTATGATACTTTTTTTGCTTCTGTATGACTGACGGGTTTCCCGCTTGCTCTTGAACTTGGGAAAGCCTGTGAAGCTGCCTTTTTGTTTTATTGCTCGGAAGAACGATTTATATGCGAAATCTAAATCCCGCAGGGCGTAGCGCAGGGAGTTATCGTCTGCTTCGGCTAACCATTCGTAGCCGGGCTGTTTTTTCAGAACCGTCATGTCGCGGCAGCACTCGTTTAGGCTCATTATTTTTTTCTCGTCTTGATAAACTTTGTTGCATTTTTCTAGATAGTAGTTGTAGACGAAGCGAACGCAGCCAAAGTTTTTTTGGATTTGGGATTCCTGCTCTTTGGTTGGGTAGATTCTGAATTTGTATTGCTTTTCCATGTCCGTCGTTCTCCTATTTATCGTAAATGAGCCGTTTATACGCTACACCTCTTCGCAAGCCTTTTATATTCAGGCTTTACTCATGCTCTCTACCATGTTTTTGACCATGTTCGTATATCGCTAATAACGGTTCTTAGCAATAACTGCCTTTTCTTTTATGACGATAAATTTGACCAAATTAAGGGTCAGTTATTGTAAAACCTGCATGTCGTGAAATTCCTAGAAACCCTTCTATAATAAGATTTTTGGGACGCATAGTTTTTTAAGTTGTGTACTAACATAAGACGCTTAGCTGTGAAGGCATCTTGGAAAAATATTTTGAGGCAGCACAAATGTTCCCCTTGTACATGGCTAATTTCTGTTGTATACTGCCTTATTGCGTCAGAAAATTTGATGTGAATTTCCATCGCCGTATAAACGGCTCATTTACGATATATAATCCCGCTCTTGGTACGGGATTTTTTGTTGCAAAAAAAATAACCCAATAGTCTTGTCAGCCTCGAGAGCTTTGGTTAAACTATTGGGGAAAGGAGGACTTCTCATGCTACAGGAATTTTCCATATCCACTCCGAAAGAGGATTTTTACAACATAACAAGCCAATTAAAACAAGCCGTTTCAGAAAGCGGCGTAAAAAACGGCATCGCGGTAGTTTTCTGCCCTCATACAACGGCAGGGATTACCATAAACGAAAACGCAGACCCGGATGTAGTGCATGATATGCTGCTCGGCCTAGGGAAAGCCCATCCCGACAGCCCGGAGTTTAGGCACGGCGAAGGTAACAGCGCATCCCACCTGAAAGCTACCGCTGTCGGCTCAAGCGTTACGGTTATTGTATTTGACGGTAAGCCGTTGCTTGGAACATGGCAGTCTGTTTGGTTCTGCGAGTTTGACCCGCCCCGCAGGCGGAGGTTTTTTGTGCAGGTGATAGGCGGATAAGCGGTATTGGAGTTGATGCCGAAATCCCCTACACCAACCCCGCGGCGGCCGCCGCCGCCTCATCAAAATCACTATAAACAAACAATAAATCCCGAATCCTCTCAAGCTCTGCCGCAGTCTCATTCTTCCACGCCATCGCCTGCAAAACATCAAGCACAGCATACGCCCCCTTGGCATCATAATCCTCGCACGCGGCCGCAACAATCTTCAACTGCTCGCTCAGATACTCCCTGTCCTCAACTATCCCCTCATCATCCGAAGGCTGTTCTGCCGCGGCGGCATCTATTCGCTCAATTAGCCCCCTCAAAATCCCGGTAAAGGCCTCTGTGTTTTCCTCTATAAAAGCCGTATCGCCGCTAAGCCCTGCGCTTTCTAGGGCTGCTGCTGATGCGGAGGCTTCGCTTTCGCCTACGTTTGCCAGTGCTGATTTCATGGCGTGGGCGGTTGTGGTGAATAGCTTTATGTCGCCGTTTGCTTTTGTTTCGTTTAGGGCGGCTATGGCTTTTTCCGCGTCTCCGCGGAAGATTTGCAGTACTTTTCCGTCTATTTCTGTTGACTCTGTTATGGTTTCTTGTTTATATTTTCTTGCCTCGTCCGGGTATTTTTCGCGTACGAACCTGTTTAGGGTATCGTTTAGCATTTGGACGTCTATTGGTTTTGATATGAAGCCGTCGAAGCCCATATTACCGAACATTTCGTCGTTGCCTATTAGGGCGTTTGCTGTCAGGGCTATTATTGTACCCTTGTAGCCGCCTTCGCGCAGCTTTTGTGTGGTTTCTATGCCGTCCATTACCGGCATCATGTAGTCCATGAAGATTATGTCGTAGGTGCTGCCTGCGTTTACTTTTTCTATTACTGTGAAGCCGCTGTGCGCTGTTTCTACGTTTAGCTGATACGGTTTTAGGAGGCCTGTCGCTACGTACAGGTTCATCTCCACATCGTCTACTACCAGTATTCTGCCGTACGGCATTGGGTCGATGGCGATTTGCAGCTTTGCCGTTTGCCTGTCACCCGCGAATGTGAAGTTGCACAGCTGCTCTACCAGCTCCGCGCCTATTGCCTCGCATTCTACCGGCTTTTGCTTGACCTCTACGCGGAAGATGCTGCCCTTGCCGTACTCGCTCTCTACTGTTATTTTTCCGTCCATCATTTCTACAAGGCGCTTTGTGATGCTTAGCCCAAGCCCTGTGCCTTCGGTGGTGCGGTTCGCTTCTTCGTTATAGCGCTGATATTCCGAGAAGAAGTTTTTCTGGTCTTCGATTTTTAAGCCCTGTCCTGTGTCTTCTACATCGAAGCGCAGCAGAATGTCGTCGCCCTTTACCTCGTGGCTTACCGATAGTTTTACATAGCCGTCGCTTGTGTATTTGATTGCGTTTGACAGCAGGTTGTTCAGGATTTGTTTCAGGCGGATTTCGTCGCCGCATACTGTGGCCGGCAGTCTCTCGTCTATTTTCAGCATAAACTCGATTGGCTTTGACGCAATCCGCACTATGTTAAGCTGAACGGTGTCGTTGATTAGGCTCGGTACGTCGTAGTCGGCGGGGATTAGTTCCAACCGCCCGCTTTCGATTTTTGATAAGTCCAGTATATCGTTGATGATGCCGAGCAGGCTGCTGCCCGAGCTGTAGATTTTATTGAAAGACGATGCGAACTCGTTCGGCAGATTTTCGTTTTGCAGCTCGATTTGTGCTATGCCTATTATTGCGTTCATCGGCGTACGGATTTCGTGCGACATTGTGGCCAGGAACTTGCTCTTTGCGCGGTCGGATGCCTCTGCTTTTTCTTTTTCGTGCAGGAAGCCGATTGCGTCCAGTTCCAGCTGCCGCGTTTTTTCTATTTGGTGCATCATTTCTTCTATCCGCATTGACAGAACAGAAACTTCGTCCTTGCCTTTTACCCGTTCAAACTGTACGTTCGACTCGCCGTTTGCCACCTTTTCCGCGGCTACCGCCAGTCTCGAAATAGGCGCGGAAATATAGCCCACAAAGAAATAAATAATAACCGTAGTCAGCACCGCGACCACCATACCAACCAACCCTATATCATAGACGGCCAGTACATACTGATTGTATTCCTCAGCCGGAAACAAGACCAACAAGGTCAAACCATAGACATTGGCATAACCCGCGTACATTCTTTTGTTGTAAATGTCGAGCCACTTTCTGCCCCTGCCGGAATTTATTTCGTGGTACCACGCTCTGTCACCCGCGTACTGGCCAATCAGCCTTGTGTTTCCGCTGTAGATGATTCTGCTTTCCTCTATGACCATCGCGTAGCCGGTCAGGCCCACCTGCATAGAGGCCGCCGTGCGCTCGATATCGAGATAGTCATGTAAATCCCTTACCGCGTTCGCCCCGAAGCCGATTTGGACAAAGCCGCTTGCGTCCATACGCGCCACGCCCAAGTACTGGTACATGCCGCCCGAGACAGCACTTGCGCGGATTTCTTCGACTATTTCCACGTTCGGGTCTTCTAAGATTTCCATATATTTGATTGTAGAATAGACGGTTTTGTAGTTGAAACCTATGTTATTCGGGAAGTTACTGGCTATTATATTTCCGTAGCCGTCGGTGACGTTTACCTCATGTGCGCCGAGCCTGTCCGCTATTACTTGGAAATACGCGAAGTCGCTGTAGTCCAGCGTACCGTTTTCGGCGCTTGTGTAAACCATAGCGGCAAGCAGCCTTGCCAGCACAAGGTTCTTTTTATTCATCTCATATACTACTATTCTTTCGGTTTCTTTTGCGCGTTCCACTTGGCTGACAAGTGTGTTCAGGTTCGATTCAATGACGTTTCCTGTCATTTCAGAAATGGAGCTTTCGGTAATGGCAAAGCCCAAAATCGTAGTCAGTACAGTGGATATAAGCATAAGCGCCAAAATAGGCAGCGCGATTTTCCATTTTAATTTCACGCTTAATCAATCCTTCCGAAAACTTTCTTCCGCGTCCAGAAATATCCCAACAAGCGCGGGGTCGAAATGCGTGCCGCTGCTGTTTTTGATAATATCTACCGCTTGTTCGTGTGTTAATGAGTTTTTGTACGGGCGCGCGGAAACTAAGGCGTCGTATACATCGGCTATGGCCATGATTCTTGCCTCGAGCGGTATTGCTGCGCCTTGCAGGCCTCTCGGGTAGCCGCTGCCGTCCCATTTTTCGTGGTGGTAGCCCGCAAAGCGCTTTGCGTGGAGCAGGAACGTGTCTTCTTCTGTATCGCGGATGATATTGTCTATGATGCGTTCGCCTTCGATGCAGTGCTGTTTAATTTGTTCAAATTCTTCGTCGGTCAGCTTGCCGGGTTTGTTCAGAACCAGGTCGCTTACGGTTATCTTGCCTACGTCATGCAGCTGTGCCGATGGAAACACGATGTCCAAATCCCAACGTGATACCTCCTCGGCATAGGTGCCCGAGCTTAGCAGATGATTTACCAGAATTTTTAGATACTTCTGTGTTCTGCCTACGTGGGCGCCTGTTGTTTTGTCGCGGTTATCTACCATTTCTGCTATGTTTTTGATGGTTGCGTTATATACTTTCCGCACGTTTTCGATACTTTGTTTAATTAGCTTGTCGGTTTCTATGTGCAGTTCGATACGTTTGATTAGGACAGGCGGCGAGAAGGGTTTGTTTATGAAATCGATTGCGCCTATTTCGAACCCGCGGATTTCTGAATCGGTATCGTTTTTTGCTGTTAGGAATATTACGGGTATATCTTTTAGCCTTCCGTCTGATTTCAGAGCGGTTAGGGCTTCAAAGCCGTCTGTTTCCGGCATATCTACGTCAAGTAAAATCAAATCGGGTGTGATTCGTTCAAGAAGCTTGAACATTCTTGCCGCGGACGGCAGGGCGTAGGTTTCGTACTTGCCGTCCAGCGCGTTTTTTGCTGTTACGAGGTTAGTGGCGTTATCATCTACTATGTAGATTATTTTCATCTCTTTTCACCTCCCTCACCATTATATCATGCTTCTTTGTTTTTAGTGAATACCCAGCGGCGCAGCTGCGGCTGACGTTCGCAGACGCCGAGCAGTACCGCTACGAAGTAGGTCATAAGCGTTGTTGTGGCCACGGTTTGTATGACGCGCGGCAGCCATATGACCGAAAACGGCAGCAGCTGCCAGGCGGGAAGCACCGTGCGCAGCACCGCGGTGTTTAATGTAGAAACCAAAACGCCCGCGGCAAGCATCGCAAGAAGGAGCGGCATGACCGGCACCTTCGTTTCATTTTTGAAGACGAAGCGCACAGCCGCCCATTCTATTCCCAGAAGGAGCAGGCCGAATAATCCGCTGCCGAGCATTGCCGCGGTTGAGAGCATCATAAACTCGCGCAGGCCCGCCGCGGGGTCGCTCATGTTGGCGGTGCGGGTGACTGCCATACGGCTTACCGCGGACATTCCCGCGGTGCCTGTTTCATTTGCATAGTGTCTTTCGTGAAATGTGCTGTCTAGGCCGTCGGCGGAGAATGCCGCCATGTTATAGACTCCGACCATGATAAGGAGCGCGGAAATAACCGCGACGCAAATCCGCATCGCGCTTACGTTTCTTTCGCGCAGCAGCGTCCAAAGCCCGCCGCGCACAAAGCCGCCTAGGAACGCTGTCGCCGTAATCTGCGGCAGCCACGCGCCTGTCGGACTTAGGTGAAACCCGATAAAATCAGTAAGCCCGGCAACGATTGCGCCGTATACCGGGCCGAATAGGACTGCGGGTATAGCGGAAAAAATCACATGCAAACTAAGCCGCATTCCGCTTTCACCGAAGATGGGGATATACATACGGAACAGCGTACGGACGACCAAGGCAATAGCCAGAAACATGGCTGAAATGACCATCCGCCGCAGATGTTCCGAGGTCATTGGTTTCATGGAAAGGCGAATCCTTCTATAACGACGGAGGGCATGACAGCCGCCCAGCCGCCCGCGTCCACGGTGGTAAGCTCGCGCGATACCGCCATCACATTGTTGAATGCCTCAAGCAGGTTTTGTGTGAAGCGCATTGTGGAGACCGCGTTTGTTATCTTTCCGTTTTCGATTAGGAAGGTGCCGTTTCGTGTCAGCCCTGTTACTTGCAGGCTGCGCGGGTTCACGAAGTTTGTGTAGTGGAAGTTTGAGATAAACAGGCCGCGCTCTGTCCCGCGGATGATTTCGTCCTGCGTTGAGTAACCGCCCAGCACTACCATGTGCCGCGCAAAGCCGCCCATTCCTTTGTTTGTTAGTGCGTGTCCCGACGGTTTGCCGCCTTTTTTCATCAGGCGCGCGGTTTTTGTATCGTGCAGCAGGTTCTTTACGTCACCTTTTTCCACAAGCGGGATTGGCCGGCGCTTGAAGCCCTCATAGTCGAAGTACCACGGGAAAACGCGCGGGTCGTTTACGTCGTCGTAGATGCTTATGTTTCTGCCCATGTTCGGGGCTTCTATATGCTCCGGCCCCGCGGAGGCGAAGCTCATGCCATCGGCTACGCGTTTTGCGTTAAGCGACCATCCCACGAAGAACGCCAAATCGCCGAGGGCTTGCGGGGTAAGCACCACCGTGTACTCGCCGCCGGGCAGGGTGATTGGGTTTGCGCCCATGACTGCGCGCTGTTTCGCTTGGGAGAAGGCTTCCGCGATTTTAAGACCGTCTGTGCGGTGCGAAATCGATTCGCCGCTGCCGTCCGCTTTTGTTACGCTGTTTGTTATGACTGTGTTGAACTGCACGTTATCGAGTTCGGCGAAAAGCACTTCATCCGCCTCGCTTTCGCTGTTGCCGTAGGCGGACAGCTTCTTCTCGAGAATGAGCGCGCCTGCCGCCGTGTATTCCGCGGCATGACCGCTGACGCCTTCTTTTACCGCGTCTACACGTCCTTTTGCGTCATATCTGCGGGTGATTTCCGGGTCGTTTTCGATTTTGCGTAAGGTGGACTTGCGCCACGGCACGTATTCAAAATCGCCCGGCGGGCTTACTTCGAGCATTGCCTCGGTGTCGGAGGCCAGTTTCTTCAAGCCGTCGTCGTCTAGCACGTTTGTACTGCATGTTGCTTCTTTTTTGCCGTCATGCAGGGTCAGGGTCACGGAGACGTCTGACTGGTTCACGTTTTGGCTGATTTCGGAGTTCGCAAAGCGTGTTACGCCTTGGTTGCGGCCCTCGATGTTTACTACCGCGTAGTATTTTGTATATGAACACAGCTTCTTGACTAACTGTGCCGCGTATTCTCTATCCATTAGATATAAACCTCACTTTCCGAAAACGGCTTGGCTGGGAAGCGTGTCCGCAGCGCATCATTTGCATAGGCTGACCTTTGCCGCAGTTTGGTGTGCCTATCATCTGGCGGTGTTCGGCGCTTGCCACGCCGTCGCAGCTGCCCCAGAACTCGGTTGTTTTCCCTGTGTAGATGGGGTTCTTGTAGATTTTGCCTGTCAGCTTGCCGTCCTTGATTTCGCGGGCAATTTCGCAGGCGAACTGGAAGTTTACGCGCTTGTCGTCTATGCTCCAGCTTTTGTTGGTTTCGAGAAGCAGCCCGTTCTGCACCCCGCCGATAAGCTCGTCAAAGCTGAACTCGCCCGGCATTAGGTTGATGTTCGTCATACGCACGATAGGCAGGTTCATCCAACCGTCGGAAATGCCCGCGCCGCTCGAGTTTTGCCCGAGTACGGGCGCGTTATCACGCGAGGTTTGGAATCCTTTGAAGATGCCTTTTTCTATGATTGTGACGTTTTCCGCGGCTACGCCTTCGTCGTCGTAGCCGAAGGTGCCTAGCCCCTTATCGCCCATGGAATCTGTCGCGTCCGCCACGATTGTGATGTGTTCCGAGCCGTACTTCAAGCCCGATTCTGTGTCAGCCGGTACAAGAAAGCTTGCGCCCGCGAAGGCGGCTTCGCTGCCTAGTACACGGTCAAGCTCTGTTGGATGCCCTACGCTTTCGTGGATTTGCAGGTGCATTTGTGTCGGCATTACGACTATGTCGTGTTCGCCGCCGGGGCAGTCTTCGGCTTTTGAGAGGACTACCGCCTCCTGCGCAAGCGCTTCGCTGCGCTCGGGCAGTTTGAGGTCAAGTACGGACTCATAGCCCGCGCGGAAGTGGTTGCCGTAGCTGCGCCTTTGCGTGTCGGTCTTCGACTTAGCCCAAGCGGCAACGGTTGCGCCCGACTGGAAAAAGCTCTGCGAGATATAGCTGCCCTCCGTGTCAGCGAAAACCGTGTCCTCCCTGCGGAAGCTCATGCTTGCCTCGCAGCCTGCTATGCCGTTTACACCGCTTATGGCGGCGTGGCAGGCCATAAGTACGCCTATTTTCTCGCCAAGCGGTACGGAGAACGGGTCTACGGAAATCTGCGTGGCGTATTCGGCCTCGATAGCTTTTTTTGGGCTTAGCACGACTTTGTTACGCAGCAGCGCGGCGCTTGCCACAGCTGTATCGTATGCCAGCTGCACCGTTTCCGTCAGATTTTCCATATCGGAGCTTGCGGCAAAGCCCATCGCTCCGTTTACGAAAATCCTAATACCCGCGCCGCGGCTGCGGCTGGACGACAAATTATTGATTTTGCCGTTTTCCATACGGATTTGTTCGAGCGCGATGTCCTTCATTCGGATATCGCCGTAGTCTGCTTTCAGCTCCTTGATTCGAGCGATAGCCGCAAGCAAGTTTTTGTCCTTTTCCATCTTCATAGCGTCACTCCATCCTTAAAAATAGCTATTTCGCGGTAGTCGTGTTCCTCGTTCTTTGTGCGCTCGCCTTCGGCTACGCGCAGCAGATACGCCCAGAAATCCTCGGCGAGTTCGTCCATGCTCACCCCTTCGAGAAGGGGGCTTGCGTCATAGTCTGTCCAGGCGGCTTTTTTTTCGGCAAGCGCCTTGTTGGACGAGATTTTGACGGTGGGCACAGGCGCACCTACGGGCGTGCCGCGCCCTGTGGTAAAGAGAATCATATGCGCGCCAGACGCCATAAGGGCTGTGATTGCCACTATGTCGTTTCCGGGGCCGCGCAGCAGGTTCAGTCCCGGTTTCGCTGGCTGTTCGCCGTAGTCCAAGACCCCTGTTACGTTTGATGTGCCGCCCTTTTGTGTACAGCCTAGCGACTTTTCTTCGAGGGTGGTAATCCCGCCGTCCTTGTTGCCGGGTGACGGGTTCTCGTAAATCTCCTGACCGTAGCGGGTAAAGTATGCCTTGAAATCATTCACAAGGGCAACGGTTTGCTCGAAGACCTCGGCGCTTTCCGCGCGTTCCATAAGAAGCGTCTCCGCGCCGAACATCTCGGGCACCTCGGAAAGCAGCGCCGTACCGCCCTGCGCAATCAGCTTGTCTGAAACCGCGCCGACAAGCGGGTTTGCCGTAATTCCCGAGAATCCGTCCGAGCCTCCGCATTTCAAACCGATGCGGAGTGAACCGGTCGGTGTGAGCGACCGGTTGCCCACACGCTTCGCATAGTCCGCAAGCTCGCCAAGCAGTCTGATTCCCTCCGCAATCTCGTCCTCAAAATCCTGCGCGATAAGGAATTTTACGCGCTCGGGGTCATAGTCGCCGAGCAGTTCGCGGAAGCTTTCTATTGTATTATTCTCACAGCCCAAGCCAAAGACCAATACTCCCGCGGCGTTTGGGTGGTTCACCATTCCCTTTAGGATTTTCTGCGTGCTGACATGGTCTTCGCCAAGCTGAGAGCAGCCGTGCGGATGCACGAAGGTGTATATGCCGTCGTTGTCTGGATATTTTTCGCGGGCAAGCGCGGCAAGGCGCTCCGCGGGCTTGTTCACGCAGCCCACGGTGTTGATTATCCAGATTTCGTTACGGATGCCGACCGAGCCGTCCTTCCGCAAGTAGCCCATAAACATGCCTTTTTCCACTTTTTCGTCAACCAATTTACGAAGGGCAGGATTATATGTATAATCTAATACCCCGGACAAATTCGTTTTGAGGTTATGGCTATGCACCCATTCGCCCTCGGCTATGTCCTGCGTGGCCGTGCCTATTGGGTAGCCGTACTTAACTACCAAGGCGCCCGCGGGAATGCCGCGTAGGGCAAACTTGTGCCCCGCGGGTACAGGCGGAATAGCCGTGACAGCCACCCCTACATTATCCTTCTCATGGATTTGCAAACTATCACCTTCCATCGTCACCCATTACAATACCACAATTATCAAAAGAAGGGAACGCACATGCAAAAATTTGACGCAAAAAAAGCCGTATCCCTGATAGGGACGGCGCTTATGGTCGTATCGCTAATCCTAATCGCAAGACGGCTTGCCGAAATCGAAACCGACATATCGGCGCTTGCAAGCCCGCGGGTTTTCATACCGCTGCTGATGGTCGCGGTGCTTGAGGGCGCGGTAATCATCCTCGGCGCGGTAAACTACCGCGGGATTTTGTCAGACATCTCGGGAATAAGCGTCAAGCTGCCGTTCCTAACGAAAATCTACACTGCCGCGAATCTATACAAATACATACCCGGCGGAATAATGTACATAGTAGGAAGAAACCGCTTAGCAGTCGAGATAAAAGAGCTGAGCCACGCAAAAGTAGCGCTGGCCACCCTTGCCGAAGGGGTGATTAGCATAACGGCAGGGCTGTGCATAGCGGTAGCGTTCCGCAGGGCGTATGCCTTGCCTGTATGGGCAGTGCTGCCTGTCTTGGCGGTAGGTGCGGCGGTGTATATCTGCTGGCGGCGCGGCTTTCCGCTGGAGAAACTGCCTAAGCGGTTCGCGCTTTCGTTCTTCATAGTGACCCTGCGCGGCGCAAGCTTCATGTTTGTGCTTGCGATTCTTGGCTATTCCGCGAACATCACAGCAGCAGGGCTGTACATAGTGGCGTGGCTCGCTGGCTACCTGACACCCGGCGCACCCGGCGGCATGGGCATCCGCGAGGTGGCGCTGCTTACATTCCTAGGCACCGCGTATAACGAAGGCGTGATTCTGTCGGCAATCGTCACACACAGAATCCTGCAAATTCTAGGCGATTTAATTGCCTTAGGCATCAGTAGCTCATTGCAATCCGCGGGGGATAGAACCGGTTAAACCACCTGTCGAAGATAGGGTCTTCCCACATCGCAAGAAACGCCGCGTATGTAATAAACTCATTCACCCCGCCCAGCCAAGGGTCGTTATAGAAAAATCCGTAACGGTTGTAACCCGTAAGGGTAATGACATGCACATTAAATCCGAACATCCCGTTGAGCCAAGCAAGGACAGGCCGCCCGCTTGCAAGCTGCGCCTGAACTTCCTCGATGGAAGCCCCCGTCATATCCACAGCCGAGCCGATATGCCGCGTGGTAAGCTCCAAAAGCGCAGGCGGCAAAATAGTGAACCCGCCCCGCTCAAACGGGTTCCCTCGGAACCCCAAAAGCGGGTCGTAGTTGCGCGGCATCTCGTCCACCAAATCGAAGACACACACCTCTACGTACTTGTTAATCACCATAGCAAGCGCAACAATCTCACAGCCCGTAGGCAGCCCAAGCGCCTGCTGATGAAATCCCGGCACATGAAGCAAAACTTCCTCGGGTATGTAGAGTACATAAATCCACTTCTCACCGAGAAGGCTGCGGACACGCTTCCAGTTGCCCTGACGTTCCAGCACCTCGACAATGTGTAGGAGGTAGGTACCGAAAGGCTCATAGTCGCCCATCCGCGCAAACACGGGGATTTCATGACCGACATGGAAGACGTTAGCGCCGCTTGTCGCCTCGGCGGAAAGCGCGGCGAAGTTAGCGCGGGTGAAGCGGTCGTCGAGCCGCCGGCCCGTGAGCTGACGGTAGGCTAGTTCGCGCTCGATGCGCTGGTTTTCGGCGCTTGCTGCTAAAAGGACGCTTTCCGCACGCGGGCTTAGGATTGTGAATATTATGCCCATGCTGCTTGATGTGGCGAGGAGGAGGAGTGCGCATAGGAAGATTGCGATTTTTTTGCTAGTCAGTTGAACCACCTCTTTAATTATATAATACCCTTCAAGTCAAGCATCTCCAACGATATATCTAACGCCCCAACTGAAAACCCCGCGCTTTTATCAAAATCCCCATGACAATCACAGCCGCCTGTTATCCGCAAATCATTTCTTCTGCAAAAATCAACACAGAAATCCGTACACTCTACCGAATGTGAAGGATAATAACATTCGATTCCCTCTATTCCAAGTTCCGTCAACTCTTTTAGTATGTTAATAAATCCATCTTTGTCCCGCTCGTATATATATCCCGGATGCGCTAAAACAGGAACGCCGTCCGCTTTCTTGACTATGGAGCAAAAGTCATGCAGCGTAGTTTCATAGGATAAGTGATTAGGTGCTGAATATTTACTGAAAATAGTGTCGTTCCCTTCTTCATATGTTTTGACAATACCTTTTGCTACCGCGTAGTGTATATACTTCCAACCGCCTTTGTCTTTGGGATATTCAAAACTCCTGTAATCTTCCAATGAAAGTTGAGGATAATCACTAAGCATATTGTGAATAATCCAATCACATTCAAAGTTTTGGTAATCTCTGCTTATTAGCGATTTCATGTCTTTATTGTCTTTGTCGAAGTTATACGCAAGCATGTGCAAATCTTCATTTCCCCACATGCCGGATATCTCTATCCCTAGAACACAATTAATATTGTTTTTTTCACAGGCGGTTAGTAGTCTGTTGTAGGCGTCTATTGTACCGTGGTCGCAGATAGAGACTAACCCAAGATTTTTGTTTTTGGCTATTGATGCGATTTCTTCGGGGGAGCGTGAGCTGTCGGAATAATTTGAGTGTATGTGTAAGTCTACACGCATTTTTTTACCTCCTTTTGCATGCGGAAAACCATTCACTAAAATCCTCCGCATCATACGCCGAGTACCATGATTGCCTTTTACTTGCAAAATCAGCTAAACAAGTAGTATTCCATTTCCAATCGACATATAAATGCAGAAGAAAACCTTTCAGATAATCGTTATTTGCCTTTAACGCAAACTCTTTTAATGCGGCTTCTATATCGGAAACACCGACGAAATGTATTTTGTCTTTTTTCTCTCTCTGCATATTTACATCGAGCGCATTGGCATCAGGAGTAAGGTTTCCTACGTAGAAAGCAGTTTCTGCGTTTGGGTGAAGTTTTTTTGCGACCAGTAGATGTATCATGTGACCCGGCATGTAGGCCTCCCTATGCATAAAATGCAAACTCCAATCAAGCTTTCAACAACTCATCAACATACCTATCAACCATCTGAATGTTCAATTCCGAAAGTCCATCAATCTTCTGCCAAAGAACATGCCTCTTTTCAAGTTCCGCATCGGTTATCACTACAAATTGAGAGCGTCCGCTTGATTTGTCACCTTTTACATACCGAGCAGCTTCATCTAACGACTGGATTAAATCGTCAAACAATTCTTCATCGATAATCACAACGCCCCTTTCAACATCTCCACTGCCTCACGAGCCACCCCTACACATCCTCATAAAGCCCATACCTATCAGTAATCTCCTCCACCAACCCCGTAGCCCCCTCAAGGTCATTATCCTTAATCACCATAGCAATAACATCCGCAATCAGCTTCATATCCCCCTCAACCATCCCGCGCGAAGTAACCGCGGGCGTCCCAAGCCTAATCCCGCTCGTCACAAACGGGCTCTTTGGGTCAAACGGAATCGTATTCTTATTACACGTAAGCCCAACAGAATCCAAACGCTTCTCCGCTTCCTTACCCGTAACATCCATATTCTGCAAATCCACAAGCATCAAATGATTATCCGTCCCGCCGGACACCAAGTTAAACCCGTGCCCAAGAAGCGCATCAGCAAGCGCCGCCGCATTCTTAATAACCTGCCCGCTGTACACCTTAAAACTATCCTGCGAAGCCTCAAGGAACGAAACCGCCTTAGCCGCAATAGTATGCATAAGCGGCCCGCCCTGAATCCCCGGAAAAACAGCCTTATCCACAGCCTTAGCCTGCTCCTCGCCGCAAAGTATCAGCCCGCCGCGCGGCCCGCGCAAGGTCTTATGCGTGGTAGTGGTAGTAAAATGAGCGTGCGGAACAGAACTAGGATGATGCCCCGTAACAATCAGCCCCGCGATATGCGCAACATCCGCTAGCACAAGCGCCCCAACTTCATCCGCAATAGCCCGTATTTTCTCAAAATCAATAATCCGCGGATAAGCGCTGGCCCCGCAAACAATCATCTTAGGCCGCTCCCGTTTGGCAATCTCCCTCATCTCGTCGTAGTCCAAGCGGCACGTATCCTTCCGAACCCCATACGAAACAATTTTATAATAAGTCCCGGAAATGCTGACAGGGCTGCCGTGCGTAAGATGCCCGCCGTGCGAGAGATTCATCCCCATAATAGTATCGCCGGGGTCAAGGCAGGCATAGTAAACCGCCATGTTAGCCTGCGCGCCGGAATGCGCCTGAACATTAGCATGTTCCGCGCCGAAAAGCGACTTCGCACGCTCGATTGCAAGACTCTCGGCAATATCCACCATGTTGCACCCGCCGTAATAACGCCGTCCCGGGTACCCTTCCGCGTATTTATTGGTAAGCGGCGACCCCATAGCAGCCATCACCGCCTTGCTGACAAAATTTTCAGAAGCAATCAGCTCAATATGACTGCGCTGCCTGTCAAGCTCCAAACCAATCGCCTCGGCAATCTCCGGGTCAACGGCCTCTATATCCTTAAAATCATACATGTGCGCTATTCTCCTCTACAGTCTCCATAACGGTCTTCACCCAGTTTATCAGATTTTGCGGTTTATATCCAACCGTACTGATATCTTTAAGTACAAATTCATAAGCGCAGCCGTTCTTCTCGCAAGCCTCAACCACCCGCTTTATCTCACTCCGAACAATCTCAGCATCAAACGTCCCGGAAACATGCGCGGGATTAGGCTTATGCGCATAAACATAATCCCCGCGAATCTGCTCGGCGCAGGCCTCCACATTTGCCCGAGGCGGCACACCAAGCTTCCGCAGGTTCGGATAAGCCCGCTTAATCAAATCAATTTTATTGTCCAAAGCCTCACAGCAGCCGTAGTAAGTATACCCGCACTCCGCAGCCAAGGGCTTCGAGTACTGCAAATCAAACTCGTCAGTCATCCCGGGCGAAATCTCGGTAAACATCTGCGCCATAGTCCGAAACCACATGTTCTTCAAGGTATGCGGCTCCCCCTCGGAAGGCGCAAGCCCGGAAACATACCCGGGCGTACAGTGCAAACTAGGCACATCACTATCCAAAAGCGCCAAACCCTCCATCTGCTTCATAACAGACAAACCGTAATCAGTAAACTTCCGTATGGTGGCATGAAGCAGCTCGGGCCTGTCAATTAAATCCAACATAATCGGCATAACCCCGCGGTACCGCGGAATCACATCCCAAGGCGCGTGATAATAATAATGACCACGCAGCCGAGCCGGCAAAATCCCGCCGAACAAATCCTCCGCAAGCTCCATCCGCCGCGCGTCCAAGCCCGCATCAGCAGTAACAAGCGGCTCCCGCAAGGCCGCCACCTTCTCCATAGTATCCAGCTGGTCATGATAGCTATGCGAAACAATATGGTTCTCATCATCCGTAGCAAGCTGATGCTCACGGATATCGATACCCATGCTGCTGACCGTATAAGCCTTCCATACAGGATAATACGGCTCGGCCACCATGTCAGCCTGAATATATTCCCAACGGAACAAAGTCACCCTAAAGAACCATTCGGCCTGCCGGGCAAGCTCATCCTGACAGGTAAGCTTGAGCTTGCCGTCTATGTCCATTTCATGCCAAGGGATTTCGTCCAGCCAAACGATAGGCTTGCGCGGGCGCAAGTCGTTAATATCGCGCGCACGGTTACGGCGCTCTGCTTGGACGGGCAGCGCAGCAAGTTCGGAATAGCGCTTTGCCAGGTCTTGCAGAGTTTGCTTGTCTTTTGGATTCATTAAAAGCCCCCCGGTTTGTTTGTTTTTATTTTAGCATAGGGCGGGGGGCTTTGTCACTTACGCCATCTTGGTCCAGTTCATAAAATAAAACGGCTCACCATTCTCATTCTCCCAGCACTCGCGCACATATTTTGCCAGCGGCATATCAGAAGGCGGTTCCATGGGCTTGCCGACCGGGCTGAAGAAAAGACCCGAAATATAACCCGTAACAGCGAATGTTTTGTTCTGCGCTGCCCACGGTGTCCAAATAATCGCAAGAGCCGGAGCCGGGGTTTCTTGTTCTTTGCCCAGCATTTTATAGATATCCACAAGCGGCAGCTCCATGTTCCGTATCGTGACCTTGCCCTCTCCGCGTTCCGGAGTGACATGTATTTCCTTGACGTTTTTAAGAGATTCAACAAAATTTATCCCGCCTGCGTTTAGGAGCAGGAACTCACCGTTTTCAGCAACAGAAGATGGTTCGGCAGCCCATGGGGATGGATTTTGTTTTGCCTCCGCTGCCGTTTCTTCGCCGAATAAACATACAATTTCATGAGCAAGAATCCGAATTGATTCTGCATACACAGCGGCTTGCTTGCCCGCAAACCCAATAATACGGCTGGATTCGATTGCGTTGTTGAGTGCCAGAAGATTTAACTGGAACGCCAGCGGCATTATTGCGTCTTTGTTTATTTCCTCGCCGTCTATCATCGCTTTTTCCACCGCATTGATTACATGGTCGCCAAGCCTGCGGGTTTCATCCGCTACTATCGCCAGGCCTTTTCCTTCATTTGCCAGCAGGGCGGCTTGTGAGGCTGTCATTATCGCCAGATTCCACAGCCGTTCGCCTATGCGGTCTAATTTCCAAAGTTTCTTGTTCATACCTTTGCTCCCTTCCTATGCCTAAGAATGATGTTATTTGAGGGCGCAGCTTCGCAAGTGCCCTCCTGTGGTGAGATAAAACGGTATTGAGCTTCAGTCCGTTGCGTTTTGCGATTTCCGCAAAGGAAAAATCACCGTAATAGCGTTGGGTAATCACCACCCGTTCGATATCCCGCAATACTTTTAAGGATTCCAGTACGGCGTTTGTGTCCTCTGCCTGCAAAATTTCATTCACAATGTCGGTTTCGTCAAGCAAGGATGTTCCTTCTGCATCAAGGTATACTTGTTTATAAGATTCCCCTTGTGACATGAACTTCCGATAAGCCATTCGGATACATACTACGGACAGGTAGCCGTAGTTTTCTTTGTTGGGTGCGTAGTGTCTGCCTGTACGTAAATTGAGGTAAGCGTCATGCACAATATCCTCTGCCAATGAAGCCACGTTCGGCTGCGTCGCGAATTTATATCTGATTAGCCTGATAAGCGAGTTTCGCAGCTCCCTGTCCATCTGTCCACCTCCTCTTGATAGTATAATGTAAATCCGGCGGTGTTTTATTGCAGAATATAAGTTGAAATCTTTTGTACCGTTTGATAGACTGGGTATTAGTTTTACAAAGGACGGTGAACTCCCTGCAACCCAAAATAACTAATCATGTAAACGATATAATCCAAAAATATACAAGCTCTCTATTCCGAAACGCTACCCTAGAATTTTACGGTATAAAAACTGCGCCAATCAAGGAGTTAATTAACCCCGAGCTACCAGTAGTCGAAGTAAGCGGCGGAGCGGCAGATATGGTTTTTCTGCTTGAAGATGATACCTATTTGCATTTAGCGTTTGTTACAGGGCACGATAGCAAAAAAGCCATGCTTAAATGTGTAGGCTATGATACACGGCTGTATGAACGTGATGAGCGTTTAGTAAATACCGCGGTAATCTATACTGCTGACGTAAAGAAGAAGCCTAATGCCTTGAATATCGGTACATTGACGTACGACCCCGGTGTGATACTGATGGCGGATTATGACGGCGATACTACTTTTACTGAACTACAAAACAAAATAAAATCTAATCAGGAATTATCAGATACAGATGTGCTTAGACTTGTACTTCTGCCGCTCATGAGCCATACTATGCCCCGCTACGAATTAGCATCAAGCGCCATTGCGTTAGCAAAGACTATATCAGACCAACAAAAGAAGGATGCTTGCATAGCGGCGACTTTTGCTTTCGCAAGTAAATATCTTGATGAAGAAAAACTTGAAAATTTGAAGGAGGTACTTGAAATGACCGGGTTAGCTAAATTGTTTATAATGGACGAAAGAGTAGCGATAGCCAGAGATATGATAAAGGACGGCGAGCCACTAGCCAAGATAATGAAATATTCCAGACTAAGCGAATCCGAGATACTGAAATTACAAGAGGAAGTAAATGACGAGTTACAAACTGCAACTTAAAAACTTGACGCTTACGCAACCCAAACCTCCAAAAAAACCAAAAAACGGGCTTCCCTCTCACATCCAAGAAGGGAAGCCCGCTCCCATTTCACTACCTCGCCGCCAATACCTCTGTCCAAGCCCGCTCAAAATTCGCCGTAAAATCCCCAAGATGCACAAACACCTCGCTGCGGTAGTACACCTCGTCCGACGGCCACATTATCGGATTATCCTGCACATCCTGCGGCAATAACCTAAACCCTTCCGAGTTCGCGGTCGTAAACCCGGTGTACAGCGTGTTCCGTTTCGCTATGTCCGGCCTGTTCAGGAAGTTGATGAAAGCCTCCGCGCCTGCTTGATTTCTGGCTCCGCGCGGTATTACCATTGCGTCAAACCATACGTTGCTGCCCTCGCGCGGTACTACGTAGTTCAGTTCAGGGTTAAGCCCTATCGAGAACATTGCGCAGCCGGAATATACTACGGCAAGCGCGCCTTCCCGCCCTATCATAGCGTGTTTGACTTCATCCCCTACAAACGCGCGTACTAGCGGGCGCTGCTCAATCAGCGAATCCCTTGCGCGTGCCAGTTCGTCCGGGTTGGTTGTGTTCAGGGAATAGCCGAGCCGCTTCAGCGCAACCGCAAAGGTATCGCGCATACTGTCGTACATAAAAATCTGCCCGGCAAAGCGCTCGTCCCATAGAATATTCCAACTGTCCACTACTACATCTTGAGTCATGGTTGTGTTGTAGAGGATACCGACCGTTCCCCACATGTAGGGCACGGAAAATCGGTTTTCCGGGTCATACGCCAGATTCAAAAACCTTTCGTCTATATATCTGTGGTTAGGAATATTGTCAAAGTTAATGGGATACAATAAATCTTCCCGAATCATTCGTTCAATCATATAGTCCGACGGGAACAGTAAGTCAAAATGCGAACCGCCTGCGGTTACGCGTGTGTACATTTCTTCGTTCGAAGCATAGGTCGTGTAGATTACCCTGATGCCAGTCTCGGCTCTAAACTCCTCGAAAATAGTCTCGTCCATAAAGTTGCCCCAGTTAAATACGCGGATTTCGTACTCCGGGTTCCTGCAACCCACCAAAAACATTACAAAAACCAAACTAAGCAGCAATTTCACCCTCATAAGATTTTCTCTCCCTTCTTGCGTCTCGCAAGTTAATTAGATAAAGCAAAAGCATTACCGTCACAAAGATAATGGTCGACAGCGCGTTTATCCGCGGATTGACACCGCGCCTTGCCATCGAAAAAATTAATATGGACAGGTTGCTAACCCCGGAACCCGTGGTGAAGAAGCTCACCACAAAATCATCCACCGACAGGGTAAACGCAAGCATTGCGCCCGTTACTATCCCCGGGCGAATCTCCGGCACTACAACCTTCCAGAATGCCACAAGGGGCGGCGCGCCTAAGTCCATGGCAGCCTCGTAGACATTTCCGTCCAAGCGCCGCAAGCGCGGCATAACTGACAGTATAACATAAGGCACGTTAAAAGACACGTGCGCAAGCAATAAAGTTATATATCCCATGCTGCCGAACCCCGCCGTGCGGATTGCAAACAGAAAAAGCAGCATCAAAGAAACCCCCGTAACAATCTCCGGGTTGAAAACAGGCAGGTTAGTAATGCCAATCACAACGGACTTTGTGCGCCGTCCAAGCGTATCTATGCCGAGCGCGGCAACAGTCCCTATCGCCGTTGCAATAATGGAAGAAAACAGCGCGATAGTAAGCGTGTTGGTAAGCGCCATAAGGATATTCGGGTCGCGGAACAGCTCTTGGTACCACCGCAGCGAAAACCCGCCCCAATGCGCCCGCGAAGGCGAGTCATTAAACGAAAACACCATCAGGACAAGGATAGGCGCGTACATAAAAAAGAGAATCATTCCCAGATAAATTTTTTTTATCAAAACAACCCACCTCCCCGTCCGCGGGCAGGCATCGGCTGACGGTCAATCAGCTTAATAACCGCCATCATAGCCAAAATCAGCACAATCAAAATAGCAGAAATCGCCGAGCCGAACCGCCAGTCGCCCACGCGGATAAACTGCTGCTCAATCAGGTTTCCGACAAGAATAAACTGCCCGCCGCCCAAGAGGTTCGAAATAATAAAAGTCGTAACCCCGGGCATAAAAACCATAGTGAACCCGGAAATAACACCCGGGATGCTAAGCGGGAACACCACGCGGGTGAACACGCGCAAGCTGTCCGCGCCTAAGTCCTGCGCGGCTTCAATCAGCGATTCATCCATATCGCGCAGCACCGTGTAAATCGGCAGAATCATAAACGGCAGGAAATTATAGACCATCCCAAGCACGACAGCCGTGTCTGTAAACAGTAAATCCACCGTAGGCAGCCCCACAAACGACAGAAATGCGTTCAGGACGCCGTTTTGTTCCAGAATCGTGAGCCAGGCGTAGGTGCGCAGCAAAAAGTTCATCCACATAGGCACAAGGAACAGGAACAGCAAAAACGACTTGTGCCGATAATGTTTCGCCAAGATATAAGCAATCGGATAGCCCAAAACAAAGCAGATTGCAGTACAAATCACAGCCAGCTGAATCGACCTAAGCAAGATACCGATATACAAAGGGTCAAAAAACCGCATGAGATGATAGAGCGTAAACACAGTACGCCCGTCCGCTCCCACATCCGTAACCGCAAACCACAAAACAAGTAAAAGCGGCACGAAAATAAATATAGACATCCACCCAATGTAGGGGTATACGAATATCCGCTTGCTCATCAACGCATGTTAAGGAAGGCTGTCTGCGCGGCTTGGCGGATTACCGCCGTGCCGTTCCGCAGGCAGACCCGCCCGTGCCCGGGGAGAATCATGTCCGTTTCGTAGTCCATCAGCTTCATCATGCTGTCCACGATTGCCGCGCGGCTAAATTCCGGGTCGCCCTCCCAGCCCATGCTCACGGAGTTAAGAAAAGTCCCGTCCGGCTGCAAGGCATCGCCTGTAAACATCACGGTCTTGCCGTCCGCTTTCACGCGGATAGCCATGCTGCCCGGCGTATGCCCCGGGATTTTTATGAACTCGAAGTCAAGCCCGTTTAACGTAAGGACTTGGTCGCCTTCGATAATAATGTCCGGGGTGAATGCCGGGAAAAGCTGCTCGTTGTCAAAGGGCGAGCGCATTCCTTTCACGCCGCCGTTTGTGCAGTAGTGAACGTCTTCGCGGGCGACTGCTACTTTTGCGCCGGCCGCTTGCAGCTCTGCCGCGCCGCCGCTGTGGTCCCAGTGCGCGTGCGTGATTAGCAAGTGCGTGATGGGTTCCTTGACCTCGAAGTATGATAAGGTTTCGCGCAGCATTTCCGGCCCGGTTTTCGGTGCGCCGCTGTCGATTAGGATTACGCCCGCGTCGGTGCGTATGCCGTAGACGTCGCCTAGCGTGGCGATGTTACCAACCGCGGAGAAGTAGCTTCCGCTTAGTACGTATATGTTGTTTGTTACTCGCATTTTTTTAAGCCCCCTATTCTCAGATATCACGCCGAGCGTATATTATACGCAAAATTTCAACTGCACCCTCAGGCTCGTTTGGCAGGTAAAAAATCAAATAATTGTCAACAGGTACGGCGCGTACCCCTCTTGAACGCCATGGCTCGTAGTCATATACAGGGTGACGAAACGGCATAAAATTAAGGGACTCTACCGTCTCCATTATGCGGCTCACTTGTTTATCCGCCGTTTCCGGCACAAGCAGAACATCAGAAATATAGTCAAATATTTCTTGCAAATCCTGTTCCGAATTTTCTGTATAGTTTACGTCCCATATCATGTGCGGAACTGCCGTTCCATCTTTTCTCTAACCAGTTTAGCGGGGATTACTTTCCTTGCTTTTATATCAGAATATCCCTTCTCCAACTCCGCATCAAATTCTTCCTTTGTCATCTCAGATATATCTAACGGTTTTTTAACATCCGTGTACACGCTTGATGCCTCAGCCATTTCCGCAGCCCCTCCTCTAATCCACAGACGCCCCATCAGGCACATCCCTATCAAGCCCAACCAAACTAAGCACCTCATTCTTCTTAGACCCAATCGAAGCGCACAAAATCATCCCCTCCGACAGCTCACCGCGAATCTTAGCAGGCTTCAAATTCGTCACCACAACAACCTTCTTCCCCGGCAGCTCCTCAGGTTTATAGAAATTAGCAATACCCGAGACTATCTGCCTAACTTCCGTACCGACTTTTACCTTTGACTTCAGCAAGCGGGTGCCTTCCATTACTTCGCACTCAAGCACCTCGCCGATTTTCAGCTCAACTTTTGCGAAGTCGTCTATACTGATGTACTCCGGCTCCGGTTCAGCGGCGGGCGGCGAAAGCGCTTCAAGCTCCTTTGGAATATCCAAACGCGGGAAAAGCGCCGCGCCCTTCGTGACACGCACCTCGCGCGGCAGTACGCCAAAGGTCTTTGCGCTGTCCCAGTCACCTTCCGCGAAATTCAACTGTTCGCGAATCCCCGCGGGGGTCTTTGGCATGACAGGTTCAATCACTATTGAAACTATCCGCAAAACTTCCGCCAGGTGATACAGCACGTTGGCGAGTTCGTCTTGTTTTGACTCGTCCTTGCACAGTACCCATGGCTGTGTTTCGTCTGTATATTTGTTCGCGCATCTAATCACGTTCCATATCTCGTTCAGCGCGTCGGAAAACTGCATCTTGTCCAAGAAAGCCTCGGCCTTGGCGGGCATTGCCGTTGCTGTTTCTTCCAATTCTTTATCGAACTCTGTTGCGGCGGAGGACGGCGGCAGGGTGCCCCCAAAATACTTCTCCACCATCCCAACCGTGCGGGAAAGCAAGTTGCCGAGGTCGTTAGCCAAATCCGCGTTCAGCCTTGTGAGCATGGACTCATAGCGAAAATCCCCGTCCTGTCCGAACACGAACTCGCGTAATATAAAATATCTTACAGCATCCGAACCATACCTATCCACCAACTTGTGCGGGTCAACACCATTTCCGAGCGATTTGCTCATCTTCTGACCATCAACAGTAAACCATCCATGTCCAAAAATCTGCTTAGGCAGCGGCTCACCAAGCGCCATCATAATAATAGGCCAGATAATCGTATGAAACCGCGTAATCTCCTTACCCACGACATGCACATCCGCAGGCCAGTATTTCTTATACTCGCTATCGTCGTCCGACATAAAGCCTAACGCGTTAGCGTAGTTAGAAAGCGCGTCTATCCAAACATAAACCACATGCCCGGGGTCAAAATCCACAGGAATCCCCCAAGTAAACGAAGTCCGCGAAACGCAAACATCCTCAAGCCCCGGCTTGATGAAATTATTAACCATCTCATTCTTGCGTGAAATAGGAACAATGAAATCAGGATTATCCTCAATATGCTTCATTAGCCTATCTTGATATTTTGACAGACGCAAAAAATACGCTTCTTCTTTAACCAGTTTGACCTCGCGCCCGCAGTCCGGACATTTTCCATCACTAAGCTGCGTTTCTGTAAAGAACGACTCGCATGGGACGCAATACAATCCTTCATAGTTACCCTTGTAGATATCATCTTGGTCGTATAATTTTTTGAAAATCTTTTTTACCGCCGCGTGCTGCCTAGGGTCGGTGGTACGCCAGTATATATCGTAGTCCGCACCCACAGCGTCTGCCATATCGCGGAATAGTTTTGCCATATTGTCCACATGTTCCTGCGGTGAAATGCCTAGTGCCTTCGCACTTTCTTCGACCTTCTGACCATGCTCATCGTTTCCTGTTAGGAACTTTACGTCATAGCCCCGCGCCTTCTTGTACCGTGCCATGACATCAGCCGCAATCGTCGGATAAGCCGTCCCGATAGTCGGCATAGCGTTCGAGTAAAAAATCGGCGTGGTTATATAATATGTCTTCATTCGTATGAACTCTCCTTCACTTCGCCGTGCTTCACGAACAGCAGGCAGATAATCGCAAGTATAAAGCACACAACGGCATAAGTAAACAGCGCTTTCCAATTATCAACAAAATCATGAATAATCCCGAACAGCGGCGCGGTTACGATGTTCGCGCTGAACGAGAATAAGTAGTAGTATCCAATAAACGCGCCTATGCGCATAGGCCCGGAAATCTTCGTAATCATAGGCAGCGAGTTAATATTAACACAAGACCAAAATATGCCGCCCACCAAAAGCATCGCCGCAGTAACCCACATGTTCGCAATGAAAATCATAGGCACAAACGCAAGCGAAAGCAGGCATAGTCCGGCCAGTATCGTCTTCTTCCGCCCGTATTTGTCGCCGATAGCGCCCATCGGCACGGCGAAAATCACGAAGCTGAGCGCAAATATCGAAATCATCATAGAGGCAAGCCCCGGGTCTATGCCGAGGACGTTCGTGGCATAGAGGGTAAAGAAAGTCTCAACGGCGTTGTACCCCGCGAACCAGAAGAAAATCGCAAGCAGCAGCAAAATGAAGCTCTTACGCTCGTCCGGTGCCAGTTTCAGGGACTTTCTGTCGGCCTTCGTTTCCGCGTCTTCATAAGGGATTTCCGGCTCACGCACGAAAACGGCGACAACGGCAAGCGAAGCAAGCAAAACCGCCGCGCCAACAAGGAACGGCAAAGGAAACCCGCCAAGCCCAAACAGCAAGCCGCCGCCCAAGAAAGCCAAAATAGCGCCAATCCCGCCCATCAGGTTAACTATCCCGTTAGCCTTGCTCTGCAAAGGCATGGGCGTAAGGTCGGGCATCAAAGAAACCGCAGGAGTCCGCCACATTCCCATGACGAACGTGAAAATAATAACCACCGCCATAATCGACCACAGGTTCTGCATATATGGGATAAACACAAACGCAACCGCACAGATAGGCATTCCGATGAAAAGAAACGGAAGCCGCCGCCCAAAGCGGGTGCGCGTGCGGTCGCTGATTTTACCGAACAGCGGTTGAAGTACTACGCCGAACGCGTTGTCGATAGACATGATTAGCCCGATTATGAATGTGCTTGCGATGAAGGTATCTAAAATCTGCGGGACGAAAGCGTTGTATATGCTCCATACAAGGGTAGAGCCGAAGAAGCCGAATGAGAGTAGTATGGTTTGCTTTACGTTTAGTTTTTCTTGCATGGCGCACCTCTTTTCATTGTGTCACTTATAGCATAAATCACGGAAGCTTGCAAGCCTTTAACCTCCGCACCAACACCAACTGAACCGCCATAACAGGCCACCCCGCAACTTCTGTCAAATACAGCCCCCACTCCCCTATCAGCGCAGGCAGCACAAGTATCGTCACCAAACGCGTACCCGCTTCCAAAAATCCCGAAATCATAGGCCAAAACCCATTTCCGACAGCCGGAAAATACGCTCTATGCGCGATTGCAATGTAATAGGTAGGAAGAAATATCAACAATACGCTAAGCTGCCGCACCCCTATAGCCAAAGCCGCGTCATCCCCAACAATAAACAGCGAAATAATAAACTCACGAAAAGGCGCAACAGCCGCAATAATAACCACCGCGCCAACCAACATTATTTTCAGCCCTGTGCGAAGCCCAAGCGCTGCCCTATCGTAATTCTTAGCGCCGTAGTTCTGCCCCGCAAAAGTCCCTATCGCCGCCGCAAATGCCTCGCCCCACGGAAACAGCAAACTATACAATTTCAAAGCGGCAGAAATCCCCGCAATATACGCCGCGCCGAAGCTGTTAATCTGCCGAAGCACCAGCAAAGAAACAAGCGCAGGCGGCAAATCCCTGATACCAATAGGCAGCCCAAGCGCGATAAGCTTTTTAAGCACCGCGAAATCAAGCCTAAAATCATGCATTTTCAGTCTGATAATGTTGTTTTTGTATATGTAAACTAAACAAAACAGGCAAGTTAACACCCGCGACACCACCGTAACAGCGGCCACACCCATAACGCCCCAAGGAGTAAACAATACCACTAAGATGCTGAAAACCACATTCAAAATAAACGAAGCCGCTTGAACAATAGATGGAATCCGGCTGTTTCCTGTTGCAAAAAGCACCGCATTCACCGTAGCGGCAAAAAAGATAACCGGCAAGGCCGCGAAATTAATATGCAGATAAATCTGAGCATCAGCAAGGATTTCCGCAGGCGTGTTAAGAAGCCGCAAAACAGGGACAGTCGCCGCAAACGACACCGCCCCAAGCAACCCGCCCAACACCAATACAATCCATACAGCCATAGCAACAGAAACACGGAAACCCGCCCCATCCTTCGCGCCGAAACGCTGCGAAAACGCGCTGTTAAAAGCACTAACTATCCCGTGATGAATGGAAAACACTGCCCACAAAACAAAACCCGCCGCACCGACCGCCGCGAAAGCGTCAACTCCGATAAGCCGCCCGACAATCATTCCGTCTGCCATGACGTAAACGATTTCAAGAACGCTGCCGAACATGATGGGTATGGCAAAGCGCCGCATTAGTGGTGCGGGCTTTCCTGTGGTCATGTCATAGGTGGCCGCCATTTTCTCATTCTCCTTTCGATTTGTATTTTAAGCTTAGAGGAAAAATTGGGGTATTGCAATAGATTTTTTGATTATTATTGAGGCATTTCGCCCCAGAGATTTGGAGGATTTGCATTGGGCTTTTGTGCAAATTGTATAAATGGCAAACTTGTGCTATACTGTGTTTATAATTTCGTTGGGAGGACTTGAACTGTGTATAACTACTCAATGCGCGAAAAGGATGTTGAGCCTTTGGATGTGTTTGTGAACACGAAGAAAATAACGCTATGAAAGCAAGCGAGTTGACAAGGTTAGCAAAGAAACGTGGCTGCCGCATTAAACGCCATGGGGCTGAACACGACATATGGATAAACCCAAAAACAGGTAATACTGCGAGAATACCGCGTCACCCAAGCAGAGAAGTAGCAACCGGTACAGCACACAATATTATGAAGGACTTAGGGCTGAAATAACCGAAAGGATGGTTAATTTATGAAATACGCATACACAGCGGTATTTACGCCGGAGGAAAATGGGTTGTATAGCATAAGCTTCCCAGACTTACCCGGATGTTATACAAGCGGCGATGATATATCGGACGCCGTTTATATGGCGCAGGATGTTCTTTGCTTAACGCTTTATGACATGGAACAAGATAAAAAGCCTATACCAAAAGCAAGCAATCCTAATGATATTATAGCAACCGGTGAACAGTTCACAAGGGTTATAGCTGTAGACACAGAAACATACCGTATGTTCTACGAAAATAAATCCGTTGCAGCAACCACTTGACAACCCACAAAACATCCAGTACACTAACCTCGAAAAGGAGCTGCCGAAAATGACCCTATTAACCTTGCAACTGGCACAAGCTCTGTACATTCCCATCATAGGCGAAACGGTGTACAGAGCGTAATTATAAATGTTTCGCCGGTCTCGTGAAACCCGCGCAGTCTAACTGCGTTTGTTTTCCTTGCCGGCGATATGACAAAAAAATTACCAAGCTGCGGGCGTTTTGCCCGCAGCTTTTTCTATTGCATATAAAGGAGAAATCATCATGAGCTTACTCACAGTAGAAAACTTGCAGCATTCATTCGGCGACAATATCCTGTTCCAGAACATATCCTTCTCGCTGTTCGAAGGAGAGAAGATGGGGCTTGTCGGCAAAAACGGCGCCGGCAAAAGCACCCTCTTAAAAATCCTGACCGACGAAATAATCTGCGAAGGCGGGGACATCGCTTGGCGTCCGAAAATCTCCGTCGGCTACCTTGACCAGTACCTTGAAATCGACTCAGGGCAGTCCATCCGCGAGTACCTGCAAACGGCCTTTGCGCGGCTGTATGCCGCGGAAGCCGCCTACAACGAAATCAACGAAAGCATTGCGGCGGAACCAGATATGAAAAAAATCGAACAAGCGGCAAAGCTGATGGAGCTGCTGCTTGCCGAGGGCTTTTATGAGCTTGACACGCATATCGACCGCGTGGCTTCCGGGCTTGGCGTTACGGCGCTTGGTATGGACAGCGAGCTTGCCGAGCTTAGCGGCGGGCAGCGCGCAAAGGTTATTCTGGCAAAACTTTTGCTTGAAAACCCGTCCGTTCTCATCCTCGACGAGCCTACCAACTTCTTAGACGAGAGCCATATCGAGTGGCTGACGGGCTTTCTTAACGAGTTTGCGGGCGCGTTTATTGTTGTGTCGCACCACTTTGACTTCTTAGACAGAATCTGCAACTGCATCGCGGATATCGAGTTTCAGGCGCTTGAAAAGTATAAGGGCAATCTGACGGCGTACCTCGCCGCGAAGGACATGAGGCGGCAGCAGTACATCCAAAATTTTGCGGCGCAGCAAAAATTTATCGCGAAGACCGAGGACTATATCGCGCGTAACAAGGCGCGTGCCTCTACCGCCCGCGCCGCGCAAAGCCGCATGAAAATGCTTGCGAAGGTCGAGCGCATTCCGCCGCCCAAGGACAACCCGCGCCCGCATTTCCGCTTCGTTAACTCTTGGATGGGGAACGGGCTGCTGCTCGAGGTCAGCGGGCTGTCTATCGGCTATGACCGTCCGCTGCTCTCGCCGCTTGATTTCAAGCTCGGCTGGGGTGCTAAGATGGCCGTCACGGGCTTCAACGGCATAGGCAAATCCACGCTTGTGAAGACGCTGCTTGGCGAAATCCCCGCGCTTTCCGGCGGTTTCGGCTTCCACGAGCGCGCCTCTATCGGCTATTTTCAGCAAGAGCCGACCTGGGAGGATGCAAATGCCACGCCCTACAGCTATATCGCCGCGCTGTTTCCGAAACTTGGCAAGACGGAGATTTTGTCCGCGCTTGCGCGTTCCGGGATTAGCGGCAAGCACTTCTTCCAGAGCCTACCGAGCCTGTCGGGCGGCGAGCAGGCAAAGGTACGCATCTGCCACCTGTCGCTCAACAAGTACAACCTGCTCGTTCTCGACGAGCCGACCAACCACCTTGACGTCGTGGCGAAGGAGGTCTTGCAGAACGCGCTCGCGAACTACCAAGGCAGCCTAATCGTCATTTCGCACGAAAAGAGCTTCTGCGCAGGGTTTGTAAACGCAACACTAGATGTAGAAAAAGCAGCGCTGTAAAAACAGCCGCCTCCGTCACCACAAACGACAGCCAAACGCCGTCCATCCCCATAAAACGGCTGAGAACAAGCAGCATAGGCACAATCAGAACAAACCCGCGCAAGACCGCGATTGCAAGCGCAATACGCGGTCTTGCCGATGCGCTGAAAAACGCGGCAAGCACGATATTGACCCCCGCGAAAATAAGCCCAATGAAATAAACGCGCAGCCCGTCCTCCGCAAGCCGCGCAAGCAAGACATCGCCCTCCCCGTTAAAAATCCCGACAACCGCAGGCGCAAACGCAAACACCGCCGCATAAACAGCAAGCGCCAAAACCCCCACCGTAACCAAGGCATACCGCAGCACCGCCCGTACAAACGCCGCATCCCCGCTCCCATGCCAACGGCTGACAAGCGGCTGCACCCCCACCGCAATGCCCGAGAAAACCGACAACACAACAATCGCAAGGTTCATAACAATCCCGTAAGCCGCCACGCCGATATTCCCGGCAAGCCCAAGAATCACGAGGTTAAACACAACAAGCGCAACCGCCACACCCGCCTCATTCACAAACGCCGACGCCCCAAGCGAAACAATCTCCCAAGCCCGCCGCAAACGAAGCCGGCACCGCCGAATCCGAAACCCGCCCCAAAGCACCGCAATGCTAAAAATGAGCGAAAGCCCCGTAGCAAGCGCAGCACCAAACATCCCAAGCCCAAGCGGAAAAAGAAACACATAATCCAGCACAATATTAGAAACCGCTCCCGTAAACGTCCCCGCCATGGCCAACCGCGGCTTCCCGTCATTCCGTACAAACGAAAGCAGAATATTTTTCAAAATCAGAAACGGCGAGAACAGCAATATCGTCCGAATATAGTCGCTGACCATAGGCAAAATCACATCATCCGCGCCAAGCACCCGCGCAATATCCCCGGTAAGAAACACCCCAACCGCAGCGAACCCAAGAGCAGCGGCAGCCCCCATCACAAGCGCGTGCGCAAGCACATCCCCGCCGCTTTCCCCGCGCCCCCGCGCGATGCTAAACACCGCCCCGCCGCCAAGCCCAAGCATCAGCCCAAAGCTATGCACAAGCGTAAACGAAATAATCGAGATATTAAGCGCGGCAAGCCCGTCCGCCCCAAGCGCCGCCGCAATAAAAAACGTATCCGCAATGACATAGACAGACATCCATATCATCTCGGACACGCTCAAACTTACGTATTTTCTAAATTCTTTAAGTACCATTTACAGAGCTGGGCGTAACAAAGAACTCGCTGAGCTTCTTGACGCAAGAAAGCAGTATATCCTTCTCGTCGTCAGATAACCCTGCGGTAGCAGCTTCTGCCAGCTTCTCCTTGAAACGGCTGTGCGTCTCGCAAATATTTTCGCCCTGCTGTGTCAAGCTTACCAGAAAGCGTCTGCCGTCGGCTATACAAGCGGTCTTGGTAACAAACCCCTTATCCACAAGCTTCTTCAGCGCGATAGTGATGGTCGGCACAGTGATTTGCAAAGCGGCAGCTACCTCGCTGATGGTCATTTTCTCGCTCCTCTGACCGATTACATCCAGAATACGAGCCTCCGCCGCCGTAACAAGCGAACCAAAAGCAGTGCGCAGCGCACGCTCCTCCACCTTGGGCACCCAGTTGTACAGGTCTGCGATTATGCTGTTTAATTGGTTCTCAAATTTTTCCATACAATCACCCCCGCTGATGTGTTCGTTATATAGTAATGTTTATGGGGGTGGATGTCAAGGAGGGTGGGTTATAGGTAACTCACATTATCCCCCTTACGCTCCTTAGCCTCCGGCCACTCCCCGTCCTTGGGATACCCAAACGCAATACCAAGCGCCACATTAAACCCATCCGGCACCCCAACTTTCGCGAACATCTCTGCCCCTTCCGCATCACGCCCCGCGGCGCCGTACGCCCCAAGGCAGCAAGAGCCAATCCCAAGCGACCGCGCCGCGTTCATGATATTCATAGCCACAAGCGCGCAGTCCATCACAGGAAAGCCAAAAGGCTCGTCAGTTCCGCCGCAAATGAAAATCATGCAAGGCGCCCCCATCGTCGGATTAAAAGCGGGGTCGTCGGCACGCTTGGCGAAATCCGGGTTAGGATGGCGGCGCAGGTCAAAGCGTGCGATTTCGCCCACTTCCTTCAAAACCGCGTCATCCTGAACGACCATGATGTGGTACGGCTGACGGTTCATGCCCGTGGGCGCGTTTTTGCCCGCGTTTACCATGGCTTCAAGCTCTGCCCGCGGAATCTTCTTGTCTTCGTAAGCGCGTACAGAGCGGCGCTCCGTCATGGTTTTGATTGTCTCATTCATAGTAATCTTCCCCTTCTCCAGTTTGCATTTATCTGCCTGCAATGATATAACTGTATCATGTACAAAAAAATATACAAGTACGATTTTTTTGCATACTAAGTATCTTAAAACATACCGAGGTGATAGCATGTGTCCGATGACAACAGCGCAAAAAATCCTGTCGGGAAAATGGGCGCTCATTATCCTTTTCCTGCTTAGCAAGAAGACGATGCGCTTCAACGAGCTGCAACGCGAGCTTTCGAAAATCACGCAGGCAACGCTCACAAAGCAGCTGCGCGCTATGGAAGAAAACGGACTTGTGAAGCGGGCGGTATACAATCAGATTCCGCCGAAGGTCGAATACTCGTTAAGCGAGCTTGGCGAGAGCTTTCTGCCTGTGCTTGAAACGCTTGAAACCTGGGGGAACCGTTACATAGAATATCTGGAAAAAGAAGACCCGCGGCTGATTTAACCGCGGGTCTTAAAATCAATTAACTCATAAATACTTTCTTAAAAGCCTCACCAAAGTCATCCGCAAACCGCTGCCCAAAGTCTTCGCTGTTTTCAATCATTTCCTTGGCTACTTGCAGCATTTTTTCCTGTACATGCCTGTTCATCTCTTTGGGTTCGGGCCGCAAGTCTCTGTACATTACCTCGTACATTTCAAGCATCTTGCGGTTTGTCTTCTCCCTGGCGTCTACGGCTGCGCCTAGTGCGCCGGCTCTGGAGTTATGCCCGTCGCCGGGCATTTCTGATATCGACTTTATCGCCTCATTCACATGCGCGCTGTCGCTTCTGATTTTCTCCATCTGCGCAAGTATGTAGCCGATTGTCAGCTCCGGTGTTCCTTTTTCTAAACTTACAACATTACCGTCATTATCATATGTGTTCATTTCATTATCCTCCTCAAAGTACCGAGCAGGACGTTTCAGCAGACAGATTCCTTCCGTTCCTTCGTCCGACCACTGCGCCCTGCCTGATTTAACCAAGCCCTTGGCGCGCCTTTTGTATGTCGGCGCGTATTCTTTTCCGAATATATCTACCACTTTTACGTTTTTTATTATGGGTGCCTCCCCCCAAGCGATTGCCGTATTCTACCACGAGCTTGCTTTGCTTGCAATCATTTTTTGTGCTACAATGAATTTTATATGAGGAAAAATATCTACATAAAGTCAATGTTACGGCAGCCTGTGCGCACTCTGCTTTTGGTGCTTCTTATCGCTGCCGCCTCCTTTGCGTTTGTGCTTCGCGCGGTGGAGTTCATTGTCGTGCGAGAGAGGATAGCTGAAATTTCCGGCTTTTTCCGCAGTGTCGGGGTTCTGTCGCATAGGGACGGCATAGAGACGGATGTTACGGATGTTATTGAATATATCGCGGGGAACCGCTATGTGGCTGATGTTGATATGCGGCGCGGGTTCGAGGCTAATCTTGACGGAATGACCAACGCCTACATAGAAGGCAGCCGCCTTTGGCAGGCGGAAATCGCTTATGAATACTATCGTGATGAGTTTTGGGCACGGGAATATGTTGCTTTGCGGGAGAGGCATGTGCCGCGGGACGGGTTTGCCGGGTTTGTCAGCGGGGATTCGTTTTTTTACGGGGAAGTGACGGATATTCGATTTGTGCCTGTCAACCCTTGGGTTTGGGGCTTTGCGGAGTTTGAGATTCACCCGCATGTGCTTATTTATGTTGTTGTGGATGAAGCTGTTTTGGGCTATCCCGAGCGATTGTTCGCCGGGCAGACTGTGCGGCTTCGTGTGGATGATTATGCCTTTGACGGTGTGGAGATAGGCGGGCGTTACTTTTTTCACGGGCGGTTTTACTACATGCTTGGGCGCTTGCAGCGGGACAGCCGTCAGATTGTAAAATTTCTGCAATCGTACGCGCCTGCCGCTCCCGAGGAATGCCAAGTTATGGAATATGCCCGTCATGCCCAGTCGGCGGTGTATTTGCGTACTACCCGCGATATGACGCGTATGCCGTTTGCGCAGGAAGCTCTCGATGTGATTTTTCTGCGTGAGGGACGCTTTATTGACCATGACGACTATCTGAACGCGCGCCCTGTGGTGGTGGTCAACAGGCGGTTTGCGGAGCGGCGGCGGGTCGGGATTGGTGATACGG
>Ga0209755_10001589_pt1 | contig 34508 bp, 35 predicted proteins | sample TergutCo191P1_FD_187301 | JGI IMG/M metagenome (GOLD analysis project Ga0209755, IMG submission 187301) | Cornitermes sp. P1 segment gut microbial communities from Petit-Saut dam, French Guiana - Co191P1 (SPAdes) (version 2) | ecosystem: Host-associated > Arthropoda: Insects > Digestive system... | reverse complement strand
TAAAGATATGATTTTATACCACGGTTCATATCTAAAAATTGAAAAACCCGATTTGTCTTTTTCTCGCACAACGCTTGATTTTGGCAAAGGATTTTACACAACTCCGATTAAGGAACAGGCAAAAAAATGGTCAAAGCGATTTATCAATACAAAAGGCCAAGGTATTTTATCTGCCTTTGAATTTGATGAAAATGCCATGCCTTCGCTAACTTGCTTAACTTTCGCAAGTTATTCCGAAGAATGGCTGGAGTTCATAGTTTCTTGCAGAACCGGAAATGATATTGGAGCAAAATATCAGCTTATAATAGGTGGAATTGCCAATGACAATGTATTTGACACAATAGAAGAGTATTTGCAAGGCTATAGGACAAAAGAGCAGGCAATAGCCAAGCTTCGTTTTGAACAGCCTAATATTCAGTATTGTTTTAAAGAGCAATCGGTAATTGATAATTATTTGCGGTTTGCTTCAAGCGAGGAGGTAAAATGAAAGCGAATAAGCTTCTTTTGAGGCATAAATACTTGAGGATAATTGAGCTTTTAAAGGAACAAAAAAATATTTCGTATAGCGAGGCTCTTGATATTTTTTATAAATCCAGAACCTACAAAGAAATGGCAAACGGCATTTCTGATATGCACTGCCGTAGCGATATTTATTTAGTTGAAGAGATTGGGTGAGTATTATATAACCGCCTCAACCTGCAAAAGCTAATCTTCTGAATACTGCCGTGTTGCCGACATGATCTGTTATGGTAAGAATGTCGCCTGTTATGGTAAAAGTAAAACTATAACCTGGAGTTCCGCCGCCTAATCCCTTTTCCCCTTCGATAAGCAGATTATTGCCGTTTGTTAAACTCCATGTTCCTTCTCTTATGAGGTTGTAACTTCCGCCTGCGCCTACATGATATGCTCTTACAACACTGCCGGTAGTTACAAATTCAATAGTTGTATTGCTTTGTAAAAATAAAAGATGACTGCCCGATTCAAATCTCCACATGTGAATAAGGTCTTGAGCACTGTATTGCTGTAACGGCGATTTTCCGGCTTGACGTTCTATCAGAAGGACAGGTGCGCCTTCGCCCGAGTCATTGCCTGAAATTGTAAAATATCTTTTTACATCGTTTCTGTCGTAGAAGGCGACTGCTCTGTTCGGAAAACTTCCGGCTCCCTGCCAGTTGACAACAAACGGCGTATTAGGTCTTATAATTGAACTTGCCATTGACGCATCTTCAATGAGAAAAAATTCCCCTTTCGCTTCGTTATATTCCATTCGGATTGCCAGAAATTCCAAATCTATCGCATTGGTTGATGTAAAAATTATTTTTGGTTCAAGCGGTGCGCTTTCGTCAGTATATGTTTTATAATTTTCATATTGACTGAGTATATCCTGAGTTGCATAAGTAACTTTTAATCCTGTGCCTTCTGCGGTAAACCATAAATCACCGCTCAGCTTGGCAGAAGAGTAAGTCGCAAATGCCAACGCTAACGCTAGCGTTACGATTAACAATAAAACTATCAAACCAATTTTCTTTTTCATACATTACTCCTTTCATCAACCTCTAGGGATCTGCTGTGATGGTTTCCTTGTGAGTGGCAGAAAAATCAATGTTAGGTACTAACCCTGATTCAGAGAACCATTCATAATATTCTTCAACTGTGCCGTCTGCTGATATAAGCCTACGGGTTTGAGGATCATACTTTAAAGCAAATGTATAAGGAGCCTGTCCTTCAACATTGTAAACGATTCCGGTCTCATAATCTAAACGGTTAACGGCGTTAAATGTATAACTATAATCACCCCTATCATGAAGAACTCCGCGCCAGGCAGAAATGCCGGAAATAACAACAGCATATTCGCCATCTTTGTAAATGGCAATTGATTTTTCACCTTCATTGACCCAAGTTTCGCCGTGTTCTACATCGGCACTGCTTACATAACGCCATACGCTGTAGATGTTGAAGGCTGTTTGTTTATTACAGGCTGTGAAAGCCATTGCGGTAATCGCTATGATTGCAGCTTTTAATATGAACTTTTTCATGTTCACTCCTTTTGTTTTAGTTTCATTCCTCATTTTATCACCTCACCTGCGCTGCCAAAAGAGCGGACAGCGCGAACACGGCAATTTTGAGACCTTGCGTAACCTGTGCCGCCGTCTCCGGTTTCGTTACCGTCAAAGAACATATTATAAGCACCGACAGCGTCACCACCGTAACTGAATGACGATGATGCCCAGTAATCGGCATTTATAAATCCGCCTAAACCTTGCTTGTGCAGATTTGCATACATCAAGTTCAATTCATCCCAACTTGGCAGAAACCAGTCATCGAAACCATTTATTTTCATATCGTCAGCTAACTTGGCGGCTCTGCCTGAAGTTTCACCTGTTTTCGCCAGAGCGGCAACGATAAGAGCGGTATTGCGTTTACCGGTGCCAATTTCCATTTCGGTTTTAAGTGAATAATTAGCCAAACCCCATTCAGCGGTAAATTCTGATGATGCGGGTGCGGCTTCCAAATACCGCCAGCCGCCATCGGTATTGCCTTTGTCGTAGAAAACAATTCCTCCGGCAGGCCCTGTGTCTCCGATTTTATATGCCTTTGTTTCGCTGTTTTTGCTGCACGCAAAAAACATTAATACAAAAACTAACGCAATCGCTTTTAAAATAAATTTTGTTTTCATAGAATCTCCTTTTTATTGACTTAAATTGTTATTGACCTAAATGCGCCGATATGCGATATGCCTCCCAAACAACATCACGAACATAAGATCGTACTTGCAAATGGTAAACAATGTTGGGTTGCGCTGAAAATGCAACTCTTGAAAGATGTTCGCCGAGCTTTGTTGTGCTTTCGAGTATAAATCTATCGCCTTGATATACTTCGAGCCATATTTCAACATTGCTTTCGATTTGCAGTATTATTTCGCCTGCGTCGGATGATCTTATGTTGTAATGATCTATTGCGTCTCTGCTTACATGACCGGAAACCGAAGAGCCAATACGCAGTTCCTTATGTTCAAGCTGCTGCGGCACTTCTCCTTCCCGGTAATACACAGCAGGCACAGAATGAAGGTCTTCAGTTACCAAACGGATTTTTGTATTGTCTGTTGGAATGATATTTCCGTGCAATATCAAATCAACGCCGGCAGGAACAAGGTATATTCCAAAATCTCCCGCCGGATGCCACCAGGTATAATAATTTTCAAATTGTTTGAAACCTCCGGGAAATTCATTCTCCCATGATTTAGACTGCGGTATTGTATATTTTCCTCCCTCGCTGTTTACCCATGTTCCCACAAAAGCGGATAAATCCCCTGCGAGGATTTGTGGGTAAGGTCCTTTGTCCGTTTCACTTTTTTTACAGGCTGTGAAAGCCATTGCGGTAATCGCTATGATTGCTGCTTTTAATATGAACTTTTTCATGTTCTCTCCTTTTGTTTTAGTTTCATTCCTCATTTTATCACTGCACCTCAAAATCAATGCTGTTGGGAGTGCCATTGCTAATATCAGATAACGTAATTATTTTCCACTCCTCTTCTCCAGTTATTCTTGTAACAATTTGTAATTTATAAAACCCTGGTGATACAGTATTAGGCACTGAACAATTACTAATTGTTCTTGTCCATGTACTACCGCCCCATATTTCACCAAGACTAGCAGAACATATAACGGACTCATCGCCGTTATTATTTACTAAAACTGCTCCAATCTGACCGCCAGTGAAAACTCCCATGCTTCTTATTCTGGCAGTAACATTAAACTTTTCATTTTGAGATACAGATGTTTTACTAGGAGAAATTTCAATTAACCCCATTAGGTTACTGCCAACTCCGCCTGCATCAGGTTTTATATTGATAATAATGGAATTATCATTATTAAAATCATGGTTGCCTGGATTCAATGCGTTAAGAGAATACCAACCATCGTCACGACCGCTCCATCCCCAGTTAATATGAAACCTGCCGGCGTTATCGTATCCGTCTATTACAAAAGCGTGGCTAATACTTCCGGTTCCATAATAATGAACCGGAAGTTCTAAATCTAACTGTTGTCTTATTATTGCCTCCCATTCAGCATCATTGTAGTATATCCTATAAAGACGTTGAATGCTTTTGTCATAACCGAAATAATTTACCATTCTCGCTGTCGCTAAACTACTTATTCCTCTTGCCATACCGTAAATAAACATCAATTCGGCTACAGCTTTTCGTTGTAGTTCAGTGCCGGGATCAGCGGATGTGTATGTATTGCGCATATTAGCCCAATCAAAAGTGTAGTCTTCAAAATTTACCTGTGGCACGTCTATGCCATGAGGGTTAAGAACTGTGCTCAGACCTGTAGCTCGGTTGGGATGCCTATGATACGCAATAATCTGTGTAGCCGCAGTAGTGCCGCAATCAGTTACAAGCCGTCCGTTTCTGTCGCTAGCTTTTTCATGCTCAGGCATGTAAGGAAACATATCATTATAAGGGCTGCCTTGACCCCACTTCGTTTGCAACAGCGGCCCAACGACAGCATTAGGGTTAATGTCTTGCTCATCATCTGCGCTACACTGATCCTCTAGGCAATGCTTACCGCAACCTGTAAGTGCAAAAACGCAAGCTATAGCTGCAAGCAGGGTTAATTTGCTGATAAGTTTCTGCATATATGGGTAATGTAGAAAATTGTGAAGCGCAGAGGCTTCACCTTCGCGGTAATGATTGTGAAGCGGCAGAGGCTTCACCTTCGCGGTAATATACATCATCGTTTGTCGGAACCCGTTCAGAAGCGTATTGAATAAATACGCGATCTTGTGTTGTATCTGTTTGAATAGCTCCAGTCCAGTGAATAAACTCAATACCTTTTGGAATTATATAAACATCAGCCTCAAAATCATCAGCTAAATAAGCTATATATTTATTTCCGGCTATTTCAGCTAACATACCATTCGCTCTAATCTGCATACTTTGACCTTGAGATGTAACCCATGTTCCTGCAAATTCAGATACATTTCTGTTTACAAGTAATCGGTTACTGCCGGTTTGAACCTCAGCAGCTGTTTGTGTGTGTTCTGCAGTTGATGTCTGTGTTTCACTTTTTTTTGTGCAAGCTGTTAAAGCTATTACTATTGTCCCAATCATAATTAACATCAAAACTACAGACGGCACTTCTATTTTAAGAGAGCTGGTTGTATAGGGTTCGCTTTGGAAAAGCATAAAATTAATCATAATAGGGGTAATGTAGAAAAGTAACCGCTATGATTTATTGAGCATTCCAGCCGGGATTATGGCAACGGGTTAATTCAACCCAACCTGTGCCGTGTATTAACAAGTCGATATTATTGGGATCGATTGTTTTATACTCCGAATTTTCAGTAAATTCATTGGGTGACCAGCCGGATTCAAAATCAACGAATTGTTTATATTGAAGCGTTAAGTGACATTTACCCGTTGCGGCGTCTCTTAACAAACTCCATGTGCCGTCGTGCTTAGGATATAAATCGCCTTTTTTATAATAGCCGTCTGCGGTGAAGATATAATGCTCCTGTCCGTGACAACTGCCGGTAATTGATCTGGAATGCCATTCCCCTGTCAACTCGGCAGGTTCCCACACTTTTGATTGTGAAGTTAAATGCGCCGTTATTCGAAATGCGGCTTCTGTTACATCGCGGACATAAGATGATACTTCCAAAAGATAGACGGTATTGGGCTGCGCTGCGATTTCAATTCTTGAACGATATTCACCGCTGTCGTCAATGCTTGATGTAATAAACTGCTGCCCGTTATAAACATCCAGCAATATTTTAACCTCACTTTCGATTACCAATGATATATAAAACATATCAACTGATCTTATATTATAACGCTCTTTCCAGTCTCTGCCTACAACTCCTGTTACCGATGATCCGGCGTGCAGTTCCTTATGCTCAAGAGCAGTTTGCGCTTCTCCTTGCCGATAATAGACGACTACATGCATTACGGTAATTGCGATGATTGCAACTAATAAAATAAATCTTTTCATTTTCTTTTCTCCTTTTGGTTTTATATGAATAAGTTTCCTGTGGAGGGTTGATGAGGGTAATGTAGAAAAAACACCCCTTTCTGCTCTAGTTTCTCTTTCTCGTCTGTTGCGACAAAGGGCGCATTTTTGCTTTTCTTTAATGCGAGGTAAAACAAAGCTGTGCTCAAAGTGGATGGTGTTGGCGTGAAATCCTGAACCTGCTCCGGGCGAATGTTCAAGTCTTTGAGGGTTTTTGCAAGAGCTTTCATATCGGTCATTGCGCAGCCAGGATGGCTGGACATTAAATACGGCATAATCTGGGTTTTCAAGTTATGCTTTTTGCATATTTTTTGAAAAATGAGCAAAAATTTTTTGTAAACATCAAAGCTTGGTTTTCCCATAAGTTTAAGAACATGGCTTTCCGTGTGTTCCGGCGCAAGCTTTAAACGGCCGCTTGTGTGGCGCAAAATTAAATTCTCTATGTAAATATCATTTTCTTCGCAGGGCTTGTGCAAAAGCATATCGTAGCGAACTCCGCTGCCTATAAAAACGTTCTTCACTCCTTTAACCTGCAAAACACTTTTGTAAAGCTCATTCATAACCTTATGATTCGTGTTTAAATTATCACAAATTTTTGGAAACAAACAACTGTTCCGTTTGCAGTTTGAACACAAATCCTTATTCGTGCCGCCCATTTTATACATATTTGCGCTTGGGCCGCCCAAATCGCTTATGTTGCCGTTTATAGCCTTAGCCTCTTTTAAAATGCTGCGCTCGCTTCTGCTTGCGATAGACTTTCCCTGATGCGCATGAATTGCGCAAAATGCGCAACCGCCAAAACAACCTCTATGCGTAGTGATGCTGTTTTTAATCATCTCATAAGCAGGAACATCCCCACGCTTCAAATATCTCGGATGCGGTTTTCTCTCATAAGGTAAGTCAAAGCTTCTATCAATTTCTGCTTCGGAGATATGCTTAAAAGGCGGGTTTATAACCAGTGTTTTGTCGCCGATTTTCTGAGTCAAAACTTTCTCCGAAACAAAAGCTTTTGTGTTTTCTAAAAACTTGTCACTGTCTTTCAGACAATCTTCGTGGGAATAAATATCCGAACTTCCACTTGCCACTTGCCACTTGCCACTTGCCAGAAACGCGATTTGCGGCGTTGTATAAATATCTTCTCCTTTTTGCATTTTTCTCGCTATTTCCAAAATCGGATTTTCGCCCATGCCGTAAACAAGTAAGTCTGCGTTGCTGTCGCACAAGATGCTGGGCATTAAGCAGCCCTCTATGAAATCGTAGTGTGTGGTTCTGCGAAGAGACGCTTCTATGCCGCCTAAAATTACGGGTGTGTTTGGGAAAAGTTGTTTAAGGATTTTTGAATAAACTGTTGTTGCGTGGTCCGGGCGAAACCCTGCTTGTCCGCCCGGCGTGTAAGCGTCGTCGCTACGCAGCCTTTTGTTTGCTGTGTAGTGGCTCACAACGGAGTCAAGGCAGCCGGATGTAACGCCAAAAAATAATTTTGGCTGGCCCAGCTTTTTGAAATCACGCAAATCGTCTCGCCAGTTCGGTTGCGGCAAAATCGCTACACGCAAACCTTCGCTTTCCAGGATTCTCGCTATAACAGCGTGTCCAAAAGCCGGATGGTCAACGTAAGCATCGCCGCTAACAATAATAACATCTGCATAGTCCCAGCCGAGGCTGTCCATTTCTTTGCGAGATATTGGGAGAAAGGGCATTTTAAGAAGCTGACTTTATAAGTCTCTAGTCTTCCAGAGTTTTGAAAGAAAAGGGCTTTTTGGAAAGTATTCCACGAACTTGTCAAAAGTTATTTCCAAAGGAGCATTACCTTTGAGCACAGGCATGGATGAACAAAACTTGTCGCATTTTCCGCAAGTTGACTCCGAAAGATATACACCTAAATAGGAGCAATACCAACGACCATCCGTAGAGTTGCGAACAAAGGCACACTTAGCCATTTGGGAACATATTCTCCTTAAAATTAATATTCACAGGGAATATATAAATTAAAATTTCTATTTTTAACACCAGAGCCATCATATATGGCATTTTGCAAACCGTAGGAATTCAGGTATGTTGCAACCCAGAAAAGAAATTGAGTCTATCCCGGATTATATTCCCGGCAAATCCATTGGCGAAATCAAGGAGAAATATAATCTCAAGCACGTAATTAAACTTGCTTCAAACGAAAACCCGCTTGGCGCAAGCCCAAAGGCCATAGCTGCTTATAAAAAATGCGCTGCGAACCTGCACTTGTATCCGAGAGGCTCTGCACCGGAGCTTGTGAAAAAACTTGCTGCTAAGTGGAATGTAAAAGAGGAAAATCTAATTACAGGCAACGGCTCCGATGAAATTCTTGATTTGGCGGCAAGAGCGTATTTGAACAAAGGCGATTTTGCCACAGGAGCTAGTTCCACATTCTCGGTTTATTCCGCTGTTACCGAATTTGCCGGCGCAAAATACAAGGCTTTGCCGCTTGAGAGTTTTTATTATCCTCTTGAATTTGTTAAATCGGCAAAAATAATTTTTATTTGCAACCCGAACAACCCAACAGGAACTTACCATTCAAGCAAAAAAATTTTTAATTTTCTGAAAAAGGTTCCCAAAAACATTTTGGTTATTCTGGATATGGCTTACTGGGAATTTACAGGAAAGCCCGAACCGCCGCTAAACAGATGGATTAAGCTGTTCCCAAATCTTTTATGCACACGAACTTTCAGCAAACTGCACGGCCTTGCCGCTTTGCGAATTGGCTATGGAATTGCTTCGGAGCAAATAATTTCCGCATTGAAAAAAATAAAGCCTCCTTTTAACACAAATTATCCTGCGCAAATGGCCGCCGCCGCCGCTCTTGAAGACAGCGTTTTTGTTGGAAAAACCCTGAAAATGAATGAGGCAGGGCGTGAATTCTTAACGCAGAATTTGCGAAAGCTAAACTTTGAGGTTTTACCTTCCGGAGCAAATTTTGTTTGCGTGAAAATCGGCAAGCGAGCACCGGAGCTTGTTGCACGCATGGAGAGCAAGGGCATTGTTGTGCGGCATTTGAAAAGCTTTGCGATGCCGGAGTGGGTGAGAATCACTGTGGGAACACCGGGGCAGAACAAAACCTTGCTAAAAGTAATTCTTTCCTAAATTCTCTAGTATGCCCCGTTTATTTTTAATTGATTCCTATGCGCTTGCTTTTCGCATGTATTACGCTTATGTGAAAAAACCGCTCAGGAACAGCAAAGGGCAGCAGGTTTCGCTTTTGCACGGGTATTGGGGCGCAATACTGCGCATAGTTAAAAGCCACAATCCGGAATATTTTGCCATTGTGCGTGATGTGCCAGAACCAACCTTTAGGCACAAGCTATACCCGGAATACAAAGCAAACCGGCAGCCAATGCCGCCGGAAATGGCCGAACAAATGCCTTATCTGAATGAAACTATGGAACAGAGCGGAATTCCGATTTTGGAACGTGAGGGTTTTGAAGCAGACGATGTGATGGCATCTATTGCAAGAAATGCGGCTAATAAAAACTGCTCCGTGTTTCTGGTTACAAAAGACAAAGATATGGCGCAGGTTGTAAATGAAAAAATACATCTTTACCAAATTGAAAGCGGAGCCAAGGGAATAGATTTCGGAGAAGCTCAAGTCAAGGAAAAATTCGGTGTTAACCCGGAGCAAATAATAGATTACCTTGCTCTAGTTGGCGATTCTTCCGACAATGTGCCCGGAGTTGCAAAAATAGGGCCAAAAGGAGCGGTGGAACTTTTGGGAAAATTCGGCAATTTGGAAAACATTTATGAAAACTTAGCAGAACTGCCAAAAACAAAACAGGCGATTTTGGAGGCAGGCAGAAAAAACGCTTTTTTGAGCAGAGACTTGGTAACTCTGCAAAGCGATTACGACTTTGGCTATAGCTTGGAGAGCTTGCGCTACGAAGGGCTGAATAGAAAAAATCTTTACAAATTATTTACCGAATACGAAATTCCAAGCCTTATTACCCTGCTTCCAAGCGCAGACGAATACCCATCCATATTTTCAATGCTTTCGCCAAAACAGGAAGATGAGCAAAAAATCACCGTAGGCACGGTAGAAGCCTTGCACAAAATGGAAGAAAGTTTAGCGGCGGCAAAAACACTGGCTTTTGCGATTTCTGAAAACGGAACAGTTACAATCAGCAATAGCGAAGATAAATTCTATGAGCTTTCGCAAGATGCAACGCTTTACGAAGAATGGCTAAAGGAAATTTCCGCAAAAACCGAATTTGTTTTTTACAACGCAAAAGCCGCGTTCCATAGCTTTGCATATTTATCCAAGTGCAAATTTTATGATGCTTTGTTTGCGCAGTGGCTTGCGGGAGCAACTTCCAAAAACAACTACCACAACCCAGGCAATGCGGCAATTCTTTTGGCAAGATGGAAAAATGCCAAAGGGGAACTGGAAAAGAAAAACCTCTTTGAATTTTTTGAAAACAAATGCATGCCGCTTGTAAAATGCCTTTACGAAATGGAAAGCGAGGGCATTTCCATAGACAATGCAACGCTTGCTACCCTTAATTCGGAATTTCAGAAAAAGATTGCAGAATTTGAGTCTCATATTTTTGAAATAGCAGAAGAGAATTTTAATTTGGCATCTCCAAAACAGCTTTCGCATATTCTTTATGAAAAACTGAAACTCCCCGTGCTCAAAAAAAATGCAAGCGGTCCTAGCACGGATGCCGAAACTCTGGAAATGCTAGCCGAAAGCGCAAATCCTCATCCTATTATAAACCTGGTGCTAAACTGGCGCGAAATCCAAAAGCTGAAAGGCACATACACCGAAGCTTTGCCAAAACTTGTGTCGCCCAAAACAAACCGCATTCACACAACGTTTTTGCCTTGGGGAACGGCAACCGGCAGACTTTCCTGCGTGAACCCGAATTTGCAGAACATTCCCGTTAGAAGCGAAGAAGGCAAAAGAATAAGAGCAGCTTTTGTGCCAAGCCAAGGAAACAGCAAAATAATTTCCGTTGATTATTCTCAAATAGAACTGAGAATGCTCGCTCATTTAAGCGGAGACAGAGAACTTTCAAACGCATTTTTGCAAGGGCAAGACGTTCATAGCATAACGGCTGCGAAAATCGGTTGCGATAGAGCCGATGCCAAAGTGGTGAACTTCGGCGTGATTTACGGAATGAGCGCATTCAGACTCGCAAAGGATTTACGCATTAGCCGCTCTCAAGCCGCAGAATTTATAAACGGATATTTTAACTTGTACAGCAACGTGAAAACATATTTTGACAGCGTTGTTAGCTTTGCTCGTGAAAACGGTTATGTTGAAACCATAGCAAAACGCAGGCGTTACTTGCCCGAACTTAATGCGAGCGACCATCAGGAGCGAGCTATGGCGGAGCGCATGGCTATGAACACCCCCATTCAAGGCAGTGCCGCAGATTTGATTATAGAAGCGATGCTTCGTGTGCAAAACAGAATAAAAAGCGAAAACCTGCCGCTAAAAATGCTTTTGCAGGTTCACGATGAACTTGTGTTTGAATGCCCTGCAGAATCAGCAGTGGAGCTTTCGAAAATAATTAAAGCAGAAATGGAAAGCGCAATGAACCTATCTGTGCCTATAGTGGCTAACGCAGGAATTGGGAATAACTGGCTGGAAGCGCATTAATCGGAACCGGAAACTTCGGCATAAAACTCCATTTGCCGTTTAAAACAGGCATCCCACGAAAAACGCTCGGCATAGGCTCTGCCTTTTACTCCCATTGTTTGCATTATTGTTTTGTTCTCCGCTATTTCGCAAACGGCATCGGCTAAAGCTTTCGGAGTCATTTTTTGCAAAACAATTCCGCCACCGGATTCGCCGATGTGTTCGGCGGCAGCACCCGTGTTTGCGCTCACAAGGCATTCTCCGCAAGCCATTCCTTCCAAAATGGAAAAGCCAAATGTTTCGTAGCCGCTCAAAGCAAAGCCTATTTCGCAGCTTGCGCTCCACCTTGCCATTTCTTCTGCGCTTTTAATAAAACCTGCGTATCTCACGTGCTTGTATTTTTTTACAGCTTCTTCCACAAGGTGAATTCTGTTTCCGGTTCCCACAAAAACCAAAGCCGGTTCCACGCCGAGTTTTTTGCAAATAATAGGGTAAGCATTCAGCAAAAGAGAAACTCCTTTTTCCTTGCAAAAGCGATGCGGAAAAAACATGGTTAGGCGGTTAGGATTGCCGGCTTTCAGTTCCTCAACAAGAGTCGTATCTTTGCGGCTTGGAGTGAATAAATTAGAGTCTATTCCAAGCGGCAGCCAGCACAAATTCGAAAGCCCTCTTTTGTTCATTCTCGCCATAACTTCTTTGCTGGAAACCTGAATGCCTTTGTAATTTTTGAACTGCCGGCGTGCATAAGCCCAAGCTAGAGTTTCCAGTTTTTGCGCAAAAAAACCGTTTATTTTTTCAGCAGTGCGGCGAACATAAGTCACCGGAAAATCTGCATGCCAAAAACCTGTTAGCACAGGCTGATGCTTCAAGCATGCGCACGCCTTGCGAACAGCAGCCGGAAGAACATAAGGCGAACCTACTTCTATAATGTCCGGCTTGAATTTTTCAATGTATGGCCTTATTTGCTTTGCGCTGTAAATAAAGCGATATTCCCACCACTTGCCGGGAACTTTCAACGCTTTAACGTGTTCAATTGTTAGCGTAGGAGATATTTCTTCTGTTTTGTTGCAGGAATCCTGCATTAAAAAAATCAGCTTGAACTCACTTTGCTTTTTTTGGTAATACTCCATTTTTTGCAAATGATAACAGCGAACGCCGCCACCGCTTGGAGACCAGAAATTATTAATATCCAGAACTACTTTCATTTTTAACCAAAGCCCTTTTTGCCAAATCGTCTGCTCTGTCGTTCCAGTGATCGCCACTATGTCCGGATACCTTTTCAAATGTTGCCCAAATTTTTATGTCGGCAATTTTGCTTATGTAAACCTGTGCAACAACGCTGTTTGCTTTCCACTCCCCCAAAGCCCAGCTGGCAACGCCTTGATAATCGTGGCAAATCACTCCTTTGCGTTGTATGTGAGCGAGGTATTCCATAGCCTTCCATGCGGCATATAATTCGCCGTCTATGTTTCTGCTGGCTGCTGTGTAGGGTGTTTTTCCGAAAGCATTTGTTATTTCAACATTGTTTTCTACAGCAACCCAAGACCATCCGGCATATTCGCTTGTGGGTATAAAAGAACCATCCACGTAAATTCTCAAGCCTTCTTTGCGCACAACCGTTCCGCTAAGCCAGGCTTTTGCATCGTCTAATTTTAAGAACGCTTTGTGTTTAACTCCGGTTCTTCCTTTAATTTGTTTAACGCAATCTGCCCAGTTGTCCCCCAACCATCGCGTACCATCCGCAAATTTAACCGCATAAATTTTCGCCATAATATATTCAATATAGTAAACTATCCCCCAAACCCTATACCCAAACATTTAATTAATCATTACTTACTATATTCCTTTTAAATGCCTCAAACAAACGCAAAGAAAAAGAAAAGAACGAAAAAACTGCGTGCCGGAACCGGAACCATAACCATTCCAGCAGAGTTGGAACAGCAGGTCGGCAGGGGAAGCACTCCGTTGCTAATTGCTTTGTCTGTTTTGCTTGCAGTGTCGCTGCTTGCGCAAATAGGCAATATTGTCTCTGAGCCGGGCATAGACAGGAACTTGTTTGGCCCGCACGCTGCAAAAATTTCAGATATTGAGCTAACCATGTTTGGCTCCGTTCCGCTGTTTTTTCTCCTTGCTGCACTGGCTTCTCTCGTTACGCAACTTCTCTCGCAACGCTTCAAATTTCCGTCTCTCCCTTATGGGCATTATTCAATTGGTTTTTTTCTCATATTCATGTTTGTAAGCACAATGTTTGCCGTGATGATTCCCGAAACATTAAAATCGGCACCGCTTAATTTTAAAATGGCTTCCAGAGAAGGTGCCGGATTTATAGGCTTGTTTTTATCAAAAAAAATGATTCCGCCAATTTTTGGGCAAGACACTTACGGGCTTTTGATATGCTGTGCTTTAGGCATTGCTGCAACTTCCTTTTGCTTTGGGTTAAGGATAAACCACATATATCTTTTTGCAAAAAAAACAAAATTGCTTTTCCAAAAAATTCTCTACAATATGGATTTTGCCAGAGAAAAACCAACAATCACAACCGCAGTGCGAATTCCGGATACAGGCGATTTTGTGGCCATTAAACTCGGCGAAGTCAAGCCTGCAAAAGGTTCTCCTTATGGAAAACAGGGAAAGCAAGACTCCACAATTTTGCGCCAGGAAAGCACTCAGGAACCTACTCAAACGCCAATCGACGAAAGCACTGCAATAGATGCAATAGAAAGAATAAAAATGCAACTCGCAGCGGCTAAAGATCCGCTGGAAGTGCGCCGCCTGCGTGATGAGCTTGCAGAATATAAACGCATAAAAGAGATGAACGAATGGGAAGACATAAAAGGCGGAGAGCTTAGGATAGAGGGTCTGTTGAGTAAACGAAATGATGAGTTGAAAACGGAAAGCGCAAAGCCACAAGCAGAGAGTGATACCGGAGAGTTTTGGATAGAGAATGAAGAACCAAATACCGAAGAAAAAGAAAATGAAGAAAATGAAGAAAATGAAGAAAATAACTCTAAGCTCTCAACTCTCAACTCTCAACTTGAAATAAGCGAGCCTACAGAGTACGATGAATACCGCATTCCCCAGCTTTCGGAAATTCTTGCGCCTGTGCCTGAGCAATCTGTTGATTATACCGAAGAAGAACTCCAAATAATAGGCAAGGAAATTGAGAATAAACTAAGCGATTTCAAGGTGAAAGGAAAAGTGACAGGCATTATGACAGGCCCGGTTATAAACCGTTTCGAAATAGAGCCGGGGCCAGGAGTCAAGGTTTCAAAGTTTGAAAATCTGGCAGACGATTTGGCACTTGTTCTAAAAACCGCTTCTGTGAGGGTGATAACCTCAATACCCGGAAAATCGGCGGTGGGCATAGAGATTCCAAGCCGCAAGCCACAAACCGTTTTTTGCAAGGAAATTCTGGAATCTCCCAAGTTTGCGAAAGACCCCAAGAAAATACAGGTTGTTCTGGGCAAAGACATTATGGGAGCAGCTTTTGTAACCGATTTGACAAGAACGCCGCACCTGCTTATTGCCGGGCAAACGGGAGCTGGGAAATCTGTTTGCATAAACGTGCTTTTGGCAAGCATTTTGTTCAGCAAAAGCCCCGATGAGGTTAGGCTTATTTTGGTTGATCCAAAAGTTGTGGAGCTTGCCATGTACCAAAAAATTCCGCATTTGCTTCACCCGGTTATAACTTCGCCGGAGGTAGCAGTGCAGGCTCTAAAATGGCTTTGCGTTGAGATGGACAGACGCTATGAAGTTTTGGCAAGCGCACGTGTTAGGAACATAGAGGGCTTCAACGACAAGTTTAAAGCTTCCGAGCTTGGGGAGGAGGTTCCCGAAGGAGAACGCAAGCTCATGCCGTTTATACTTGTGATTATAGACGAGCTTGCTGATTTGATGATGACAGCAGGCAAAGAAATTGAAACAAGCATTGCACGCATAGCGCAAAAAGCAAGAGCTGTGGGCATTCATTTGGTTTTAGCAACTCAAAGACCGTCTGTAAACGTAATAACGGGCGTAATAAAGGCAAACTTGCCTTCTCGCATAAGTTTCAAGGTAGCCTCCTATATAGACTCTAAAACCATTTTAGATGGCGTTGGCGCAGAAAAACTGCTTGGGAAAGGCGATATGCTGTTCCGCTCAAACGATAGTCCCGATCCCGTGCGCATTCACGGAGCGTTTTTGAAAGATGCCGAGGTAGAAGCTCTTGCAAATGCCTGCTCAAACCAAAAAGTGCATTACGAGCGCATAGAATCCTTTGATTTGGGTAGCGAAGACGATGATTCCGGTGAAGATTTCAGAAATGTCCCGGTAAAAAGCAAAGATGCCCTCTTTTGGGAGGCTGCCCGTTTGGGCATAGAAGCCGGGGAGCTTTCAATAAGCACCTTGCAGAGGAGGCTCAGCATAGGTTTTGCCCGTGCCGGCAAAATAATGGATCAGCTAACCGGAGAGGGTATTTGCGGCAAACCAAACGGCAGTAAGCCCCGAAAAATGCTTATGGACGAAGAAATGATAAATAATTTGGAAAAAAGATAGTATAAAATACAATAAAATATTGCTAATTCGCTAAAAAAAATGTATATTTGGAGTTATGGCTAAACGATTTTTAATAATACCTGTTTTAGTTTTGTTCTTTCAGGACTTTGTTTGGGCGCAAAGAGCAAAAGCTGGTCAGGAAGATGACCGTGCCGCTCGCAGGCAATGGGAAGAAGACCAACGAGCAGATGAATATGCAACAAGCCTTCGCAGGCGCGACTGGCTTAAAGACCGCCTGATTATGGAAATAGGGCTTGGAACCAAATTCCCTGTTATGGGTGAAAATTGGTTTGGTTTTGGTGCTTCTGTTGAATATATAACACGCTGGCATCTTGCCGCATTCGCAAGCGTAGGCTTTATACCTGCACACGACGATCCCGTTGGTTTTGAAGTTCAAAACCCTGAAGATCCCTCCAAAGAAGCTAACTACACTTTGGATGGCGGAATGGGATGGCGCGTTGGTATTGCCTATTACATGTTCCCGAAAAATCCCATACATTTGGGTTTCCACTTGTCTTATGGAACCGTATATTACGACCACAAAGCAGAGCCTAATGAAGGTAGCCTCACTCGTGAGCTTATACTCTGTAGAGGTTATGAATTCGATATATCCATCACATATTTAAGTGATCAGTGGTATTTCTTGCAAGCTTTAATAGGCATGTATTACATAGGCTCCGGCAAAGTGGACGGCAAACCCGGAAACAAATGGGGCATGTCAAACGATTCTTGGGTATACGATCAAGTAGAAAACGAAACAGTATCTCTTGTAACTCAAAAAGACTCTCGCCCCAACGATGCTATTCCGCCTTATGGAGTTGTTTTCGGCTTGGGCATAGGCTTTGCCTTTGAGGAGTTCTTCCCAGATGACACCGAAATTCGTCGCAGAGAACGCGAAAAAACCAACCAAAACGTGCGTTCCTCCAGTCGCCCAACGCCTGCGAAGGCAGCTCCTAGGCCAACAAACAAGCCAGGACGTGCAGCAAGCATAAATGAAATCGGCGATTCGGAATCTGTGGAAATGAACGACGAAGATTTATTTTAACTTATTCAATTCGCTCTGCGCCTGCAAAGATCTTGGGCTTTTAGGATAAAAATCCTGGACTTTGCGGAAAGCAGCCACTGCGTGTTCTCTGTTTCCCATTCTAAGCATGCAAATTCCAATTTGAAACTGCGCATCGGGGTGTCTTATTGAACTTGAGTAAAAGAACACTTTTTCAAAAGCGGAAATAGCTTGTGCGTAATTGCCAATAGCCATATGCGATTCGCCTGCCCAGTACCATGCGGCATCTGCCCAGTCGCTTTTTGGGTAAAGCACGGTTACCCTTTCATATTCCTTTGCTGCGGCTTCGTATTTTTTTTGTGTAAACAAGTATTGAGCCTGCTCATATTCTTTTGGGAGAGGCCCGGAGAGTTGCGGCACTTGCTCACGACTTGGGTTCACCAATGGAACTTTGTTTTGGTTTTCCAAAAACTGCCGCAAAAAAGTAACCTCTTCTCTTAAAAGAGTTATTTGCAATCTGTTTTCATCGGTGGCCATTAAAGGCAAAGCCGCAGAAATGCTATCCAGCAAATCTATGCGCTTTGATATGAAATCCAGATACAGAGACATAGCGACTATTCGCGAGGAATCTTCTCTAGCTAGGCGAAGTGCTTCGTTGGCAGTTGCCTCAACTGCTGCAACATCATTCATAGTGGGCACTTCGCTTTTGGACGAAGCGCAAGCCGCAAGTGCCAAAGCCACAAACGGCGGAAAAAGATTTAAGAGTTTCATAAGAGTTTAATGTAGAAATTTCTACATTACTCAATATGCTACCCCTTGAAACAGCCATTTATAAGCGCTATTTGGAAATTGCCGCACCGAATTTGCAGAAAGCGAAAGGCGATCCTTATAATATTGAGTTCGATGTTCTTCTGCGGCACTACGGCTCCTTTTTATTAGATGGCTGGGGAACCTTATATAACGGAGACGGTTATGTTTACCCAAACGCACGGGAAAGCCTTGAGAAACTTCGCAAGGCCGGTAAAAACGTTCGGCTCATAACAAATGCCGCATCCAGATCTGTTGAGCAAATTCAAAGCGACTTAAAAGATATGGACATTGATTTTGAAAAGCACGAAATCATATCTTCCGGCAGCTTGCTTGCAATTTTGAACGAAGATGTTGGAATAAAAGAGGTTTATTACCTAGGCGGCCCTCAAGGGCTTAAATTCCTGGAAAACGCAAAAATTGAAGCTGTTGAAAACCCTTCCGAGCCAACAGTTATTTTAACCGGAATAAAGCCGGAAGAGCACGAAATAAACAAAGCCATAGAGATTTTATCGGCTGAAAACGCAAGAGTGCTGGTGCTGAACCCGGATGTCTATGCGCCGGACCCAAACGGCAAAAAAATCCCCGTTACAGGCCACATAGCGAATACGCTAAAAGAAAAAACAAACTGCCAGCTTTTGTTTTGCGGAAAACCATTTTCCCTTATTTTCCAAATTGCGCTCCGCAGCCTTATACCCAGCACCGAAAGCGTTATTATGATAGGCGATACGCTCGGAACAGACATTTCCGGCGCAAACATTGCCGGCATAGATTCCGCATTGGTTTTGGGCAGAAACGTTAAGGAAGAGGAACTTAGAAACGATATTTACGAACTTGGAGTTAGCCCAACGTACATATTGAACGGGTTTTAAAACACAACAAGGTCGTTCTTGTGAATAGCTTCTTTTTGATTTTTTGTTTTAACAACTTTGCGTAAATCGTTGCTGTCAAAGCGGCTTATTCCTCGTGCAATCTTATTTCCCTGCGAGTCTTTCACGTCTATCAAATCTTTCTCGCTGAATTTTCCGCTAACGCTTGTTATGCCAACAGGCAAAATGCTTGCGTTTTTGTTTCTTATAGCATTAACGCCGCCATCGTCTATTGTTATAGAGCCTTTAGGCGTGCTAACAAAAGAAAGCCATTTCTTGCGGCTTGCCAGCTTTTTTGCATTTCCCAAAAACAAAGTGCCTGTTGCGTTTTCAAACATAACCTCGTGAGGAAAAACTTTTGTTCCGTTTGCCAAAAACGCATTGCACCCGGAGCGTACCGCAGCTCTAACTGCCTCCAGCTTGCTGTGCATGCCTCCTGTGCTAACAGCAGAACCGGCTTTGCCCGGCTTGCCTGCCAGGCTCAAAATTTCCGTAGTCACTTCCGGCACCAAATTCAGGAGCCTCGCATTCGGGTTTGTTTTGGGGTTGGAATCAAAAAGCCCGTCTTCGTCTGTGAAAAGCAAAAGCAAATCTGCGTTCCAGAACAAGGCAACATCGCTTGAAAGCTTATCGTTATCGCCAACTTTTATTTCCGAAACAGCAACGGAATCGTTTTCGTTTATCACGGGGATAACCTTGTGCTTTAGCATTGAGTTCATCGTGTTTTGCAAGTTTTTGTAGCGGTTTCTATCTCTGAAATCATCGGCAGAAAGGAGAATTTGCCCAACCGCCATTTTTTCATGCGCAAAAGCGTCTCTGTAATCGTGCATCAAATCTATTTGCCCGACTGCGGCACACACCTGTTTGTCTGCGATTATTTCCGGTTTTTTTGAATAGCCAAGCCTTGCCATTCCTGTGCCTACTGCGCCGCTGCTAACTATTGCAACCTCTTTGCCGGCCTTTTGCAGAACAGCCACCGATTCCGCAAGTTTTTTCATAAAAGTTAAATTCACACCTTTATTATTGGTGTCTATCAACACCTTTGAGCCTATTTTTATCACAATTCTGTGTGTTTCGGCAAGCAAATTTTTTCGCAGGTCACTCATATTTCAAAGTAATGTAGCAAATTTCTAAATTCCAAAAAATGCTTTTTCCGGAAAAAATCTCAACTCATTACGCCTCCAAATTCAAAGCGAGCAATTCCTGCGATTGCCCCCTAAGCAAACAGGTTAAGTTTTCCGCAAAAGAGAACATTGTGAAAGCGCACTTCAAAAACGACCCTTTGTGCGAACACGAAGCGGAAATAGAGCCGGGAATTTTGCAAAAATACGCAGGCCGCCTGTTAGTTTTGGCAAGCAACCAATGTGCCATTCATTGCAGATTCTGTTTTAGGCGAAACACAATTCATAAAAAAATCGACAACTTGCCGAAAAAACTTTCAAGAATATTAAAAAGAGACAAAACCATAAAAGAAGTAATCCTAAGCGGCGGCGACCCACTAATGCTAAAGGACTCCGAATTGAAAGCATTCTTAAACGCCATTCCAAAACACGCAAGAATTCGCATTCACAGCAGGGTTCCCATAGCTATCCCCTCCAGATTCACACCGGCGTTGTTTCGCCTGCTCTCACAGCTTGGCTCTCGCTTGATTCTTGTTGTGCACGTAAACCACCCAAACGAACTGGATAAGGACTCGGAAAAAATTTTCAAGCAATTGTCAATGCACGGGGCAACTCTTTTGAGCCAAAGCGTTCTTTTAAAAGGAATCAACGACAACCGGGAAACACTGGCAACACTTTCCGAAAAACTGTTCTCACAACGAGTTCTGCCATATTACCTGCACAACCTGGACAAAGCGCAAGGAGCATCTCATTTTGAAGTTCCGTTACGCAAAGCCAAAACCGTTTTCTGCGAGCTAAAAAATATGCTGCCCGGCTACCTTGTGCCTAAATTAGTGCAGGAAATAGCCGGAGACAAATCGAAGCGCATTGTTTGTTAAAAATAACTACACAAATTCGCCGGTTTTAACAGTGCTTTTCTTGTTTTTGGTGAAATCTTCCTCAGAAAGTTCAATTCTTTTTGCCTTGCTCCACAGGGCATCTAAAGAAATTTCCTCTCTGCGGCCTGCCTCGAAAAGATGAACCATTATATCGCCGGCATCTAAAACCGACCAGCGTGTGAGTTCTTTATACTCAATTTTGGCGGGTTCGCCTCCTGCTGATTTATAGGCTTTTTGCAATTCGCTCAAAATTGCCTGCATTTGAGAACTGCTTTCGCAAGTTCCAACCAAAAACCAATCAACAACACAAGAAAGCCCACGCAAATCCAAAAGTTCAACGCTTTCGGTGCGAAGCTCAAACATAACAGCTGCGCCAATGCTTACGCTTGCAGGAAAATCTTTCATTTTACAGCCTTAACCGATTTGTCAAGCCTTACAAAAAGCTCTTCTAATTTGCTCAACGGCACAGAAGAAAACGCTATTCTTATAAGACCGGAAATCACTATAACACCAAGACCGTTTTTCAAACATTCCTTTCGCACGTTTTCTACATTTGCGCCGTTTATTTTAACGCACATAAAATAGCCGCTGTTAAAGGGCATGGCTGTGAAAGATTCGGAATATTCCGGGTGCGCAGCCAAAATCTCTTTTATTTTTTCATAACGTGCCTTTAAAGTGTTATACTTTGCATGCTTTTCTGTTTCATAGCTTTCGCAGTTATACGCTTCGAGCAGAATTTCCTGGGATAAGCTTGCAACGTTGGATATGGTAGCACGCACTATGCCGGCCGCTTTGTCTTCCATAGCTTTGAGCTGAACATCGCTTGCGTCTTTGAATGCAAATGTTATAAAACCAACTCTGAACCCCCAAACATAGTCTTCTTTTGTTGGGCCGTCCAGTTTAACAGCCAGCAGATTTTTACTTGCATTTGCCAAATTCCCGAACAGAGATTCTTTGTAAACGCCTTCTTCGTAAACAAGGCCAAAATAGGCATCGTCTAAGATGGCAACAACATCGGTTCCTTTTTCGGCGCAGGCTTTTAAAGCATTGCAAATTTCTTTTGCTTCGTTGTCTTTAACCGTGTAACCTGTTGGGTTGTTGGGGAAATTCAAAAGCACAATCTTTTTGCCGGAGCCGGACTCAAGGGCTTTGGTTAGCGAAACAACATCGAAGCTGCCGTTTGTGAAAGTGTTGAAAGTTTGAATTTTTGCGCCAAAGCTTTCAATGAAAATCAGATCGTAATTGTCCCAGTATAAATCCGGTATAATGATTGTATCGCCCGGATCAACAAAGAGGCCTGCAGAAACGGCAAGGCCGTGCGTAAGGGCAGATGTCACTACAGGCTCGCTGAATTTAATGCCAGCCAAGTTCGGATTTTTTTGCAGCATCTTTTCGCCCCATTTTTTGCGTAGCGGCGGTTTGCCAAAGCTAGGCTGGTAGAGAAATGATGTATGTATGGTTTTTTCCGGCATTGTAAGGGCTTTTTTGACTACCGGTAGCATAAGCGGCGTGCCATCGTCTTCAAACGCTGTTCCTATTGTAGCGTTGATTTCGGCGGTTTTGGCTTCGGCGCTTTGACCCAAGATGCCTTTGTGTGGAAAATACATCCGTTTGCCTCTTTCGGAAAGAACACGATAGGCAACACAGGATTCCAAGCCCAAATTAGTATTGAGGGCATTTGCTAGTTCAGTGAGAGAATTTTTCATTGAATGGTAATATAGTAATTTTGGGGTAAAAAAATATGAAGCCAAAGCTAGAGAGTCAAAGACTTCAGCGCTTTCAATTCATTCCCCGTAATTTCCCTGTAATCCCCTACCGCCAAATCGCCAATCGCTACATTCCCAAAACTTATGCGTTTTAAATCTTCTATATGGTAATGCAATGCGTGAAGCATTTTGCGAATTTCTCTGTTTTTGCCTTCTGTAAGCACAAGCTCAACAAAACCATCATCAATAAAAATATCTTTCACCTTGCCGATTTCGCCATCGCCTATGTCTATGCCGTTCAAAAGACTTTCCATTGCATGGCGGGAAAGTTCACGGCTTGTCCACACAAGGTAGCTGCGCTCTATTTGGTATTTCGGGTGCGTAAGCCTGTAAACCAGTTCACCATCGTCAGATAGCAAAACGAGGCCACGGCTTTGAAGGTCTAGCCTGCCTATATATTTAAGGGTTGAAAAACCGCTTGGCAAGCAATCATAAATTGTTTTTCTTCCTTGAGGGTCTGTTGTTGTGCATATAACGCCGGGAGGCTTGTGGAAAGCTATTGTTGTGTGCTGATGAACCGGAGAAATTTTTTTGCCGTCTATTTCCACTAAGTCTGTTTCGCTAATTTGCCTGGAAAGCTCTTTAACGGAAACGCCATTCACAAAAACCTTGCCTTCTGAAATCAAGGCTTCTGCTTTGCGGCGGCTTGCTATGCCGCACTGCGATATGTATTGGTTTATACGCATATCAATCAAACCTCAAATTAGCAAATTTAAGCACGAATTTTCTTTTTGCGCCGTCTGCAAAACATATTTCAAGCTGAGTGTTCTCGCCAGTGCCGCTTTGAGCAATAACCTTGCCTTTGCCGTATTTGTTGTGGCGAGCAAATTTTCCAACCAATCTCGGTTCAACCTGACTGTATTCGTCGTGTTCAAATGTTTGGCTGGTGGCTGGTGGTAAGTGGTTGGTAGCTGGTCGCAAGTGGTGAGTTGGCCTGTTTATTGATATTCTAAATGGAGAAGCCTGGCTTTTTGAAAGGCGTTCAAAATACACTGTTTCGGAATCCATTTCTTCTATAAAACTGCTTGGTGCCATTTGTTTTTGTTCGCCGTGCCAAAACCTGTTTTGGCTGGTGTAAAGAAAAAGATGTTTTTTTGCTCTTGTCAAGCCCACATAAAAAAGGCGGCGTTCTTCTTCGAGCTTTTCTTTTTTTTCAATCGGACTCATATCTTCGGAGAATGCTCTGCTTGGCAAAATGCCATCGTCGCAACCGGCTATGTGCACGGTGTCAAACTCCAAGCCTTTTGCGGAGTGCAATGTCATTAGCGTAACGAAATCCACAGAAGCTTCATTTTTGCGATCTGCGCTTGTCAAAAGAGAAATATCCTGCAAAAAAGATTCCAGCGTTGCATCGGGATTTTCTTCGCAAAAATCTTCAACACCACGCAGCATTTCATTCAAGTTTGCCATGCGCTCGTTTGCTTTGTCCGGCTCGTCTTTTTTCAAATACTCTTCATAATTTGTGTTTTCTATTATTTTTTTTGTCAAAAAAACTATTGATTCCTGCGGTTCCTGCAAAAAGCCATTGATTAATTTCGAGAAGGATTCAAGTTTTGGAACGCTCGGCAGAGCATCCCAAAGCGAAATGCCGTTTGTGTCTGCGTTTTGCTGCAGCGTTTCTATTGTTTTTTTCCCAAGGCCGCGCGGCGGAACATTTACCACACGTAACAATGCGGCGTTGTCTTGCGGATTAACCAGAAGGCGCATATATGCAAGAATGTCTTTTACTTCCATTCTGTCCCAAAATCTTGTGCCGCCTATTATTATGTTTGGAATCCTCATTTTGTTCAAGGCAGATTCTATTAAACGGCTCTGCGCATTCATGCGGTAAAAAACGGCTGTTTGCGAATATTTTTGCGCACCGAGTGAAAATATTTTTTCTGCAATTCCAAAAGCCTCCGTGTAATCGTCTTGCACTTGTTTAATGTGTATTAGCGAACCTTTTTCCTGATTTGAAAAAACATTTTTTTCCATTTCCTGCGGACGTTTGTTATTGGCAATAACAGAACCTGCTGCTCTGACTATGTTTGCGCTTGAACGGTAGTTTTCTTCGAGTTTAATTATTTTCACCGGAGCAAAATCTTGATGGAAGCTCCTTATTATATTCAAGTTTGCGCCACGCCAGCCGTAAATGCTCTGGTCGTCGTCGCCCACAACGGTTATGTTTCTGTTTGCGTTTGAGAGCAACAGTTTCAGCAAAATGTATTGGGCATCGTTTGTATCTTGATATTCGTCCACAAAAATATATTGAAAATGCTCTGAGAACTGAGCCGCTATTTCGGGAATGTATTTTAAAACATCTGCGGCACGTAAAAGCAAATCGTCAAAGTCCATTGCATTGGCTTGCATAAGCTGTTCCTGATACTGCATATAATATCCGGCAAAAACTTTCTGATCTTCGTAAACGCTTTGCGCCATTGCTTCTTCCGGCGAAATGCCTCCGTTTTTCCAGGACGAAATTGCATAAGTGATTTTCTTTATGCGAGCCGCATTTGCCAATTCGCCTTCAATTGGAACAACTATCAGCTTTAACAGCCTTTTTTGATCGTCTTCATCGTATATTGAAAAATTTTTTGTGTATTTCCATTTGAGCGTATTCGGCACAGCAGGGTTTTCAAGGCACGCTCTTAGGATTTTCACGGAGAGGCTGTGGAATGTTCCCATCCAGTCAAGGCGAATGTATGGGTATTCCAAAATGTGAGCAATGCGCTCTTTCATTTCTTTTGCGGCTTTGTTGGTGAAAGTCACCGCCGCTATTCGCCTCGCTTCAATATTGTGATATGAGATTAAATGCGCAATTTTGTAAGCAATAGTGCGGGTTTTGCCAGAACCTGCTCCCGCCAAAATGAGCATAGGGCCGTTGACGGAAACAGCGGCTTCGCATTGAACGGGGTTTAGCTCCTGCTGCAGGATTGCTGGGGTTACGGAAAGCATTGTTTTGAATGTAGAAATTTTCTATATTACCTCACATGTTTTTTTATAGAGCTTTGTTTTTATGGATTTAAATAATTTTATAAGGAATATTCCGGATTTTCCGGTGCAGGGTGTTATATTTAGAGATATAACGCCAATGCTTGCAAACGCAGAAGCGTTCAATGTTGCTATTGAAAAAATGATAGAACCTTTTGCAAGCCAAAAAATTCAGAAAATTGCAGCAATAGAATCCAGAGGCTTTATGCTTGGCTCCGTGATGGCGAACAAAATAGGAGCCGGGTTTGTTCCCATTCGCAAAAAGGGCAAGCTGCCGTTTAAAACCGACACCGAAACATATTCGCTGGAATACGGAGACGCAAGCATTGAAATTCATACGGATGCTTTTAATAAAGGAGAACGTATTTTGCTCATAGACGATGTTTTGGCAACAGGGGGCACAATGGCTGCTGCTTATCGCTTGGTAAAACGGCAGGGAACAGTTATCGTTGGTGTTTCTTTTCTCTGTGAACTAAACGCCTTGAATGGGAGAAATTTGTTACCGGATGTTCCAATACATTCCGTTTTGCAATTTAATTAGAATAATATGCGATTATCAATGCTTTTTGTTGCAGCACTTTTGCTGATATCCGTTGCTTACGCCTCTCTATCGCCGCACGATGCTGCCACAGACTCTGTTTATGCATCAAATAATTGCGATGCGGAAGTAGAACAGGCGAAAGCACAGCGTTCATGGCTTATAGGTACGCTGGTTGGTTCCTTTTGCGCAATAGTATTTCTATCTGTTTTGTATAAAAAAGAGCGTGACGAAGAAAAACGCCTGGAAGATTTAGTGAAAAAACGAACTCAGGAATTAAATGAGCAAAACAAATTGCTGGAATCATTGAGCATGACCGATCAACTAACAGACGTACCAAACAGGCGAAGTTTTGATGCCCGAATGAAACACGAATGGCGCATAGCGATGAGAGAAAAAACACCAATTAGCATTTTAATGATGGATATAGATAATTTCAAAACATATAACGATAATTATGGGCATCAGCAGGGCGATGCCGTTTTGCAGATAGTGGCCAAAGCCATTGAAAAAGAAGCGAAACGGCCCGGCGATTTTTCTGCTCGCTGGGGTGGCGAAGAATTTGCCGTGTTGTTGTCTAACACCAACGCCAAAGGAGCTTTGGTGGTTGCCGAAACCATACGCTCAAGCATTGAAGATTTAAAAATATCTTTGTTGGCAGACGGTTCAATTACCAAAGTAACAGTAAGCATAGGAGTGCACACACTCACATCAGTGCAAAATGTATCTTCTGACTATTTTATTTCCGGAGCAGACGAAGCTCTTTACAAAGCAAAAAAATTAGGCAGAAACAGAGTGTTTACTTACAACACCTGAACCCAACAAACGGATACTCGTTTTGCGGATAAAAACTGAATTTTGTTTCATTGCAGGAACTTGCATTTTGCGTGTTCCAGGCACCGCCTGCAACTAAAAACAAGCCCTCTCTTTGAGCAGGTGTGCTTGTCCATTCCCACAAATTGCCGCTCAAGTCGTACATGCCATACCAACTGCGGCAATGCTCTGCAAAGCCGGAGCGGTTCGGTTCGCGTGCAGATTTTAAATCGGTTGCGCACTTTGTTTGATTGTAAGAATTTCCATAAGGATAATGTGAATTTGAGTTGCCTTTGCAAGCGGCTTGCCATTCTTCAAGAGAGCATAATTTTTTACCGGCTTGTTCGCAAAGCTTGCCTGCGGCTTCCCAGCTAACCATATTGCGGGGCTTTTCTCCGTGAACATTTGGGTATTCATAAGCGTCAACGCAAACGGTTTTTCCTTTAAGCGGAACAGGAAATGAATTTTCCGCACAATTATTATCGCTAGCCATGTCGTAAGCGGAGGCTTCCCAAGCAGAAGCATTTCCGGCAGAATCTATTGCTCTGAAATAAACCTTGCCTGTTTTATTGTAATTTTCAATTTTACCTTTAACAGCATTAAGCGAATCACCAACTGATATTTCCGTTTCACATTTAGGTTCAGCGCATTCAACACGTAAGCTTATGGGTTTATAATAACGCCCTGCCGGAGGCAGTATTGCTGCGCTGGGGGGAATAGAATCTTTTTGGCTAGTGGCTGGTGGGGCGTTGTTAGCGGAGTCTTTTTGGCAAGTGGCTAGTGGCAAGTGGCTAGTGGAATCTTTTTGGCTTTTGGCTTTTGGCTTTTGGTTAGTGTCAAGTGGCGAGTGGCTAGTGGAATCTTTTTGGCCAGCGGAGTCTGCTTTTGCAATTGAATCTGCGCGTATTATGGAATCTGCCATTCGCTGCGCTTTTTCTATAGATAATTCAAACTGGCGTTGCTTGGCTTCTTTTGCAAGTCTTGTATTTTTCTCTTTCATTTTTCCTTGAAAAAGCAAGAACAAAAGCAGGAGCAAAATTAATATGATTATCAACATCCAAAATCTGCGGCGATCGGCTTTCTTCTCCTCTTCCTTTTCATTGTTTTCGTTAGGTTTCGTCATAAAGTTCTTTCCAATGCCGCTTTATTTCTTCTTCCAATTCTCTTTTGCTTTGTCTTGTGCGGAAATTTCCTCTATAGGCTATGGATATGTATCCTGTTTCTTCCGACACAACTATCACAAGAGCATCGGTTTCGGCGGCCAAGGCTTTAGCTGCTCTGTGGCGCATTCCGCCGGACTGCTCGGCGGCGGCGGCACCTGTTGGCATTGGAAGCACGCAACCTGCAGCAAGAATTTTATCTCTTGAAATAATCACTGCGCCATCGTGAAGCGCTGTGCCTGGGTAAAAAAGCGTGCATAAAAGCCTTTTTGAAAAATTGCCATATATGACTTCGCCGGAATCCATATAGGATTTTAAACCGACACGTTTTTCCAGCACAATCAATGCGCCGTGCGTTTTCTTTTGCAATTCCAAAATGGAATCCACAATTTTTTCGGTTATGTCTTCCAAGCCGCTTGGTTTAAAAAACAAGGTTTTTAAGCTGAAAACATTTGCTATTTGCCCTATCCTTGTGAGTGCACTGCGAATTTCCGGCTGAAACACTATAACCATAGCCACAATGCCAAGAGCGCCCAAACTGCCTATTAGCCAAGCAAGGCCGCGCAAATCGAACAGTTGCGAGAAAAACCAGGCCATTGCGAGCAGAACAACTCCAAACAGCATTTGAACGGCACGGGTTCCTTTGAAAATCAAAAAAAAGCTGTATATAACGCTGGATATAAGAATAATGTCTATAATATCCGAAAAGCGAACATCTATTATACCAAAAAGCTTGAATTCTAAAAATTCATCAAACACAAGAGTAATGTAGAAAACTTGCTACCCTTTCAACAACCGTATCTACCAGCTCATCCATATTTTTCGGATGCTTGTAAAAATGCGGGCAAGCAGGGATAATTGTGGCTCCGGCTCTTTTTAATTTCAGCATATTTTCCAAATGTATTTCGCTAAGGGGCATTTCTCTGGGAACAAGCACAAGGGGGCGGCTTTCCTTTAAGCACACATCGGCGGCTCTAATCAGCAAATTATCGCTTGTCCCTGCGGCTATGCGCCCCAGCGTTCCCATTGAGCAAGGCAAAACAGCCAAGCCTGCGTAGCAGGAAGAACCCGTTGCCGGAGGCGCAAAAAAATCGTCTATGGCGTGAACTTTGCAACCCTGCAAAATGCCTTCGCAATCCTCGTGCTTTAAAACAGCCTCTCCGGTTTTGGTAACAATAACCTCAACATTCAAACCGCACTCTTTAGCATGAAGCAAAAATCTCTTGGCATATACGGAACCCGACGCTCCTGTTATCCCTAATAATACAACACTCTTATTCACCTGGCTTTCTCCAGCAGCACAATGTGTGCCAACCCCCCGTCCAAAGCTTTTATGCTGCGCAAGGTAAAGCCGGCTTTTCTTGCGAACTCGGCATATTCCCTTGTGGTTATGAAATTCAAAATGGAGAGCACTAGGTAGCGATAAGCGTTGTGTTTGCTCAAAACCATGCCTGCAAACGGGATTGCAAGCGGTGCGATTTTTTGGTAAAACAGTTTTGGAATTTTTCTTTCCGGCTTAAAAAATTCAAGCGTGGCAAAATGGCCGCCTTTTTTCAAAACTCTAAAAGCCTCGCTGAAAGCCAAATCCAGATTCTGAATGTTGCGCATTCCAAAGCCATTCAGCACAAAATCTACGGACTCGGAAACAAGCGGGATTTGGGTTGCATCCATTTGAACCGGCACTAAACCGGCGTCTTTATTCTGCGCAACTTCAAGCATTTTTCCGGCAAAATCTCCAACTATGGAAAGCTTTGGAGTTGTAACTTTCTTTTTGAAAGCAATGGAGAAATCGCCTGTGCCTCCGCATAAATCAAGCACAACGGCATTCTCTTTTTTCGGCAATTTTTTGCAGCAAGCACGCCTCCAGGCAATGTCTCTGCCTGCAGACATAAGGTGATTGAGCAGGTCGTAGCGTTTATGGATTTGGTCGAACATTTTGCGAATTTGCATAGGTGTAATTTAGAAAAAAAATAACAGGTTTCTGGCGAGTGAGTAAAATTTTCTATTTTACGGAACATGAAATATAACATCACTTACGCAGAAGCAGTGGAGCTGTCAAAAACTCCGGACAAGGAGTGGCTTTACTCGGAAGCAAACAAAATCAGGGAAAAGTTTTGCGGCAGCGTGTTGGATACCTGCTCTATAATAAATGCTCGCTCGGGCCTGTGCGGCGAGGACTGCAAATGGTGCGCACAAAGCGCAAAACATAAGACCGGCATAGAAACCTACCCAATGAAAGGCTCTGACGAGGTTCTTGACTGTGCCTTGCAAAATGACATTAATGGTGTGAAAAGATTTTCTATGGTGACCAGTGGCCGCAAGGTTAGCAAACAGGAAATGGAGAAATTCTGCGAAATGTATAAACGCATTCGTGAGAAATCAAATATAAGTCTGTGCGCTTCAATGGGTTTAATCGGCAAAGAAGAAATGCAAATGTTAAAAGATGCAGGAGTTACTCGCTACCAGTGCAATCTGGAAACCGCTCCTTCTTTTTTTCCGACTTTGTGCACCACGCACACCATAGAGGAGAAAAAGCAAACCTTGCGCTTTGCGAAAGAGTGTGGCATGGAGCTTTGCTCAGGCGGAATCATAGGCATGGGCGAGACTATGGAACAGCGCATTGAGCTTGCTTGCGAATTGAGAGACTTGGGCATAAAATCAGTGCCTGTGAATATTCTGAACCCGATTAAAGGCAGTGCTTTGGAAAATGCGAAGCCTCTTTCCGATGAAGAAATTTTAACCACTATAGCCGTGTTCCGGTTTGTTCTGCACGACGCTTCCATTCGTTTTGCCGGCGGTAGGATAAATATGAGTGAGGATTTGCAGAGACGAGCTTTGCTTGCGGGGGTGAATGCAGCTATGGTTGGAGACCTTTTGACTACGCTCGGCACTGGCGTGGACAAGGATTTTGAGATGTTCAGGAGCGTGGGGTATTATTTGTGAGGTAGTTAAATTCTTAACATTTTCTTAACACGATTTTAACATTTAGAACCTATATTTATGTTATAATTTCAATTTGGAGAAGCGTATGAAGATTTATTATGCTTTTATCGCTGTGGTTGTTACGAGTTTGTTTCTTTGCGGTTGCAAGGAGGATGGCCATGGTGCAATAACCGTTTATACAGCTTTGGAAGATGAGCTTGTTAGCGAATATTTGCAAGCATTCAATGCGAAATATCCTGATATAAAAGTTAATATTGTGCGTGAGTCTACCGGCATAATAACTGCACGGCTCATAGCAGAAAAAAGCGATCCGCAGGCAGATGTGGTATGGGGCACAGCAGCTTCTTCCATGCTTGTTTTAGACGAGCGTGGACAGCTTGAAGGTTATTCTCCAAAAGGAATTGAGAGGATATTGCCAAAGTTTAAATCCGATAAGCTTATTCCTACTTGGGTTGGCATCAATGCTAGGGAAACGGCTTTTATAGTTAATTCTGTGGAACTTGCCAAATTAGGGCTTCAAGCCGATGAAGTTAACTCTTATGAGGGCTTGCTGCGCCCGGAACTGAAAGGGCGCATTGTTATGCCTAACCCGAATTCATCTGGCACAGGATTTTTCACTGTTGCTGGCATATTGCAGCAGAAAGGCAAAGACAGCCAAGATGGTTGGAATTATCTTTCAAAATTGCATGAAAATATTGACCGGTATGTGCATTCCGGTTCAGAACCTGCAAAGATGGCTGCTGCCGGTGAATGTGTGGTTGGAATAAGTTTTGGTTATGCCGGGATAAGACAGAGAAAAAAAGGTGCTCCGATACTTACAATATTCCCCATTGATGGTTCCGGCTGGGATATGGAAGCTAATGCTCTTATAAAAAAAGATAAAATTAATCCTTCTGCTAAAATTTTCCTAGACTGGGCTATTTCCGATGATGCTATGAGTTTATACAAAAATAATTATCCGATTATTGCCACCGGCAAAGGCGGCAGCTACGAAGGTTTCAATACAGACCCAATACAACAGCTTATAGACAATGATTTTGCCTGGGTCGCAGGAAATAGAGAAAGCATATTAAATAAATGGGTGAAATTGTTTAATGTAAAATCGAAAAACCCTTTCTAGCCCTGAATTCGTTGTGAAATTGTCAGAATCAGAATTGCACCTTAATCCTGCACGCACCTAACGGAGAACAAGTCCGCCTTACCGATGTTGTACCAGTCGGCGCCCTCGTCGTTGTAGTACATGCCCCGGTGGTAGGCGTAGTTGCTACTGAACTCATAGGCACTCCACCAGAGGCCGTAGTCGCCGACATTGAAGAAACTGCCATCAGAACTGCCGTAACCGCCCGGCAGGGCCGAAAAGCCAAACTCGTCCGTTCCATTACCGTTGTTACTCCAACCTCTCTTAGCCTTGAGCTTCGTTCCAGCAACATCACCGCCTGCGAGATTTACAAGAGTCTGCCATTCGGAATCGCTGGGCAAATGCCAGCCCTTTGGGCAAGCTTTCATCGCTGTTTCCCAATTATACAAGCGACCATAGGTATCGCAATTGGAATCCGAATTGTCGTAGCAAACGCTACCTTCGACTTCGTAATTTAAATTCTCTGCCATCCAGATTTGACCAATCCCAACTGTCTTATAACTCTTGCCGTCTCGGGCATCGGTAAATGTGCCGATGCCGCTGTTGTTCTTCTTAATGGCCGTGCCGGAGCAATGATGTGTTTTAGGAGCATATTCTTTGCCTCCGCATTTATCGTAAATTACGCCGCCATAGCAAAAGCGATTCTTGGGATTGAATATTTCTGTGCACTTTTGTGCGTAGGAATGGGTGAATGCCATAGCTATTGCAATAGCCGTGAGTAGAGTAATTTTACTCTCCCTAAAATTGAACGGATCTGTTGGCGATGATGCTGTGGGCTGTTGGGTGCTTTGTAGGGTTAAAGTGTACATAGGGGGAAAAGGTAGAAAAAAGTTTTGGAGTTAGTTTATCAAAGTCTTTATTTTTCCAATGACTTCTGCGATTTCAGCATCTTTTGCTTTCGCTACAAATTTTGCTTTTCGGCTTTTCCAGTCAAAACTTTTGACTTGGTCGGATAACACAACGCCATTTATTGCCTTTCCGCTAACTTTTACTTCAAAAGGATAACCTTTTTCTTGGCTTGTAATAGGACAAAACAAAGCTAGTCCAACTTTTTCATTGTAAGCAAGCGGAGATAAAACCAACGCAGGGCGTTTGCCTTTTTGCTCGTGACCTAGCTGAGGGTCAAATTCCAGCCAAACAATATCGCCTTTGTTTGGAACATAGCCTTTTACCATTGCTCTTTTCCTTTGGCTTTTCCAAAAGAAACTTCTTTATGAAGGTTGCTCTTGTTAATGCCAGATAGCAAAGATTCCAATTCGTAGGCAGGCTTTTGCTCCAAAGGAACTATAAATACTCTGTATCCTGTTTTCAAGGACATCTTCTTGGCAGTTCCAACTGGTATTCTAATTCCAAAATCAGTGCCCCATCTTTGTATCACAGCTTCCATAGCAACCTCTAAATAAAATTTCGATAACAATAATATAGAATTTTTCGCCACGAAGTCTGGGCCAGAAGGCTTTCCCTTTTTTCTAAATTCCCATATATGAGTAATGATTTTCAGCAGACGCTAAAAGAGGAATTAAACAGTTTTCTTTCAAAACAACAAAACCGCTTTCCTCTTCACGAAACCATAAAGATAGATCTACACTGCCACGATCACAACAGCGATGTTCCTGACGAACTCATCGGGCGCATACTCAATGTGCCGGAAACTTGGCTTCCCAGCGAAAAACTTCTTAATGCGCTCAAAAGAAACAGCTGCAACGCTTTTACAATAACCAACCACAACAACGCTCGCTCGTGTTATGAGCTTCAAGACAAGGGTTTTGATATTTTAACCGCCGCAGAATTCAGTTGCATGGTTCCGGATTACAGCATTGGCATTCACGTGCTGGCTTATGGCTTTACGCATGAACAGGAAATCAAGCTGGAAAAACTTCGCAAAAATGTATATCGCTTTCAAGAATATGCAAGGGCGGAAAATATTCCAACAGTCTGGGCGCATCCGTTGTACCATTACGCTGTAAAGAAAAATCCTCCGCAGGAATTCTTCAACAAAATGCTGCTTGTCTTTGAAAGGTTTGAAATGCTGAATGGTCAGCGTGATAGTTTGCAAAATCTGCTTGTAAAGGAATGGCTTGAGCAAATTACGCCGGAACATATAGATAAATACGCAAAAGATTTTGGCGTAAATCCTAAAACATATTGCATAGATCCATACAATAAAGTTATGACAGGCGGCTCAGATTGCCACAGCGGGCTTTTCGCCGGCATGAGCGGCACTTATCTGCACGTGCCTAATTTGGAAAAACGCTTAAAATCAGAATCCTATTCGCAGCTTGCATTGGAAGCGATACGCAACAAGCAAACGGTGCCTTATGGAGCATACCAGAATACGCAAAAAATGACTATA